>VFSW01002331.1_pt1 | contig 28716 bp, 30 predicted proteins | sample 5358111 | NCBI WGS metagenome assembly VFSW01 (sample SAMN11554181, study PRJNA540505) | mine drainage metagenome | isolation source: sediment from site ElyBrook_90M | place: USA: Ely Copper Mine, Vershire, VT | collected 2017 | reverse complement strand
CGGCAAAACGCCAGCACCGCCCAGGCCAGGCACGGCGCCGTGCTCGACGCCTGTCGCGGGGCCGACGCCCTGGTGATGAACGCGGCGGTGGCCGACTTCACGCCAGAGACAGTCGCCGAGCACAAGATCAAGAAGCGCGAGGTCGCGGGCGGCGACGGCGCCGATCTGGTGTTGCGCTTGCGCCGCACGCCCGACATTCTGAGCGCGCTCGCCGACCGGCGCGGCGAATTCCCCGATCTCGTGCGTGTCGGCTTCGCGGCTGAGACAAGCAATCCGCTCGACTACGCGCGCGACAAGCTCACCCGCAAAGGACTCGACCTCGTCGTTGCCAACGACGTAAGCGATCCCGGCAGCGGCTTTGGCACGCCGACGAACCGCGTATGGCTGTGCTTCCCCGATGGTCGGATTGTGGATCTGCCCTTGCTGAGCAAAGAGGAGGTCGCCGACCACCTGTGGGATTCCGTCGCGGAGCTGTTGGCCGCGCGAAAATCTGACTGAGACACCGCACTTATATCGCCCGCATGACGCGGGCGGCACAACGAAAGGAATCACCTCCATGCAATTCGACAACGGCATCGACGATCTGCTCACGCCGCTCAAACAGCGCATCAAGGCCATTGAGGAAGAAAACCAATCGCTCAAGGCACAGCTCGCCCAGGCACGGCAAGAGCTTGAGAACCTGCGCCGGGGCGTGGGCATCGTCGTCACCATCGACGGCAAGCCGGTGCTCGCTGGCGGCCAGGCGGGCACGCAGACAACGATGCCCTATGTGCTGAGCATGCCGTCCTCTGGTCCGCTGGGGCCAACCAACACGCCCCCCTTTGGCACGCCGGTCGCCAGCACGCGGCCCCCCAATCTTTTCGCCGCGCCAAACAATCCGACGGCGGCCGGCGCGCTGTGCGCGGGCCTCCCCGCCGTGTCACCCCCTGACTCGCGCGAGAATTCCGCCAAGGGGAAAAGCACCGGCTATACCGATTTCTTTCTCGACTGATGGCGATGGCGTTGCTCTTCGCGCGCTGGCGTGCTATGATCGATCCCGAAACGACGCCGCGCGCGAGAATGGCAGATGATCGATGAGCAGCGATGAGACGCCGCCCCGGCACGTGCTCCTCTATATGAAGCCGGAATGCCATTTGTGCGACACCGCTCGCGAATGGCTGGAGGACTTCGCCGCCGATCCGGCACACTTCGTGCCCTTCGAGCTGGAGGAAATCGACATCCGGCGCGACCTGGCGGTCTTCGAGGAATATCGATCGCGCATTCCAGTCATTCTAGTTGGGGGCGCGATCGTCGCCGAAGGGCGCATGGAGCACGCGGCATGGGCAGCGCTGCGCGACTCCCTGTCCCACGTTTAAGGTGAATATGCGGAGTGTGAGGCGCAAATAATGGCACACCCACAAGCCAGCCCTGGCGCCTGGCAGGGCGAGATTGCCCCGTGGCGGCGGCGGCTCAGCCGCGCCGTCGTCAGCGGTTTGAACGGCCTGGTGGACTGGCTGATGCTTCACTGGCTGACGCTCATCAACGTCACCCTCGGTGCCCTCCTCGCCGGGACCCTCCTCACGCCGCTGCTGGCCTATTACGATGTCGAGCCGCTGGCGAGCTTCATGTTCCGTGCCTATCACACCATCTGCGACCAGATCCCCTCGCACTCCTATTTCATCTTGGGGCACCAGATGGGCATGTGCTCGCGCAACCTCGCGCTCTATGGCTCGCTCTGGCTGGGCGGCATGATCTTTGGCTTCGTGCGCCATCGCGTGCCGCCGCTGGACTGGCGCGTTATGATCGTGCTGCTGCTGCCGATGGCGCTCGACGGGGTCACGCAGCTCTTTGGCTGGCGCCAGAGCACCTGGGAGATTCGCACCGTCACCGGCGCGCTCTTCGGCTCAGGCGTGGCGTGGTTTGCTTTCCCCTATGTGCAGCGCGCCCTCGACGAATCGCTGCCCGCGCCAGCCAGGCCGTAATCCAGAGCAGGGGGGCGCCAAGAGGCAGCATGCCTCGGAGTGGTCGCACCACTCGCAGTGGTCGCACCACCCCTGCCGGGGCCTGGGGTGTCCCCAGATGTCTTTCCCTCTCTTTCTTATTGAAAAGAGTATTATTGTTGTGCCGCGCGCCAGAGGTCCACGGTCATCTCGATGTGGCCGAAATGTTGAGCCATGTGCTCGACCGTGTGCATGAGGCAGCGCCGCCGCGTGCGATCGCCGTTGGGGTGCTGGCTCAGCGCGGCAAACCAGCCGGGCGGCTGATCGCGAATCAATGCCTCGACGGCGGCGTACCACGCCTCGAAGCGGCGACGCACCTCGGTGGCCGTCGTCGTCGCGCGAAACTCGGCGTCGCGGTCGCGTGGAATGTCGTCGCCGCGCACGCAGGCGAGCACCCACCATTCGCACGACGCCACGGTATGCACGGCGATCGCCCCCAGAGTATTCGCTCCATCGAACGCCGGCCGCCACGACAGCGCCTCCTGTGGCACACTCTCGAGGCCGCGCAGGACGCCCTCCATATTGCGGCGCATGGCGAAGCAGAATTGTTCCCCCTCGGTCTGTGGCTCCGGCAGGGGCAGCGGTGGTGAGAGACTGGTCATGACGACGCCTCCTTCACGATGGTGTTGCGCAGCACGCCGAGCCGCTCGATCTCCATCTCGATCGCGTCGCCGGGGACGAGCCAGGGCACGTTTTCGGGGCCAAGCTCGAAGATGCAGCCGGTGCCGACCGTGCCTGAGCCGATCACGTCACCGGGGCGCAGCATGACGTGGCGCGACGCTCGCTCGATCATCCGCGAGAACGTATAATACAGATCCCTGGCGTTGCCGCGCGAGACCTCGCGGCCGTTGACGCGCCCGATCATCGCCAGGTCATAGCGCAGATCCGCGCCGCTGCCTTGCGCGCGGTCGGTCAGCTCGTCGGGCGTGACGAGCCATGGTCCCAGCGAGGTCGCGAAATCTTTGGCCTTCGCCGGACCCATGCTCAGCTTGGCCTCGTATTGCCGCCAGATGTCACGGGCGCTCCAGTCGTTCATCACCAGATAGCCTGCGATGTGCTCCGGCGCGGCGGCGGCGCTGATGTCGCGCCCTGGCTTGCCGATGACGCAGGCGATCTCCAGCTCGAAATCCATCTCGGCGGTGTCGCTGGGGTGCTCGATCCCCGCTTCCGGCCCCTGAATCGCCGCTGGATTGGTGAAGTAGAAAACGGCGAACTGATACCATTCAGGAATCATTTCGAGGTTGCGGCGCGCGCGCGACGCCTTGACGTGCTGCTCGAAGGCGTAAAAGTCGCGCACCGTCGGCGGCTCAGGCGTGGGCGCGAGCAGATCGCCGGGGGTGGCCGAGGGCAGCGCCGCCCTGGCGGGATCCGCTCCGGCGAGCGCGGCGCGCAGGTCGTCGAGCGCGGCGGGGCCGAGCCGCAAGAGATCGTTCATCGTGAGCGGCGCGGGCCGGCGCAACAGCGCGGCGGCATCGAAGACCGCGCCGTCCTGCCATACGCCGGCGCGTCCGGCGGGTGTGGTATCGCGATAGGAAACCAGTTTCATCGCCTCAAGAAAGCTCCTTTGCTTCACTGGGTGTGGGCGCAAGCAATCCCCTACACGATAGCACGTCTGACCGGTGTGTTGCCGGACGCCGCGATGAGATACACTGTGAGATGTAATACCAGTAGTCGATCACCTGGAATGGAGCTATGCCGTCAGCGACCCCACGCCTCAAGGCGGGGGCTTGTTTCGGCAAGTCCTGATGCTGACCAGTCTCAGCCCGCAAGGGCTCCGTTACCGAAGAATACATAGGCACCAGGGGATGGCACCTCAGTCCCTTGCTCTGCGGTGGGTGGTTAAACAGGTCGATTGGGAAGACCAGTGCTGCTCACACTTAAACCTTCGGATAACTTTGACGAGGGGAACCTTACCTGGGCAACCAGACGTACCTCCATTAGGAGGTTCCCTCACGGGAAGGAAGAAAGCAGTCATTCATGCAACGAATCTTTGTCCTGAGTCTACAGCGGACACCGCTTTGCCCCTGCCGGCCGGCGCGGGCACGCTGGCTCCTGACGCAACGGAAGGCGGCGGTGTTTCGGCGCTATCCGTTCACCATCATCCTCAAACAGCCCCCATCCGGTACGGGGGCAGCGCCGTTGCGTGTCAAGATTGATCCGGGCAGCAAGACCACCGGAATGGCCGTGCTCAACGATGCGACGGGCGAGGTGGTGTGGGCGGCGGAACTCTCCCATCGTGGGCAACAGGTCAAGGAAGCGCTCGACTCACGCCGAGCGACGCGACGGAGCAGGCGCCAACGCCATACCCGCTATCGGCAGCCAAGATTTGACAATCGGACCCGTCCTACAGGGTGGCTGCCTCCGTCGCTGGTCAGTCGTGTCCAGAATGTCCTCACCTGGGTGGAGCGAGTGCAGAGATGTGCCCCCATCACGGACCTCTCGTTCGAGCTGGTGCGCTTTGACATGCAGCTCATCGAGCGGCCCGCTATCACGGGTATCGAGTACCAGCAGGGCACGTTGGCCGGATGGGAGGCACGCGAATATCTGCTCTTGAAATGGGGCTATCGCTGCGCCTATTGCCGAAAGGAGGCCACACGATGGGAGGTCGATCATATCATCCCCCGCAGTCGCGAGGGATCGAACCGCATCAAGAATTTGGCACTCTCCTGTCATGACTGCAATCAGGACAAGGGGAATCGCACGGCAGCAGAGTATGGGCATCCTGACGTGCAGATAGAAGCGGGCAAACCCTTGAAGGATGCTGCCGCCGTCAATAGCACCAGATGGGCACTGTATGAACGGCTGCAGCAGACGGGGTTGCCCATCGAGACGGGAACCGGGGGCAGAACCAGGTGGAACCGGACGCAACGCGGATTGCCCAAGACGCATTGGCTGGATGCGGCGTGTGTGGGGGCGAGCACGCCAGCGTCCCTCGACGCGCGGGGCGTCATTCCGTTGGCCATCCAAGCGATGGGACGCCATAGCCGGCGGATGTGCCGGACGAATGCGTTTGGCTTTCCCGATAAGAGACCCAAACAGGCCAGTGTGGTGGGGGGAGTGCGCACGGGCGACATCGTGCGGGCGGTTGTGCCCCCTCCCAGTGTCAAAGCGGGCACGTATGTGGGGCGCCTGGCCATTCGCGCGAGGGGATCGTGCAACATCCAGATGGCTGCGGGAACGATCCAGGGAATACACTACCGCTATTGCCCCCCCCTCCATCGGGGAGATGGGTATACCTATCAGAACGGGAGGTCCGCCTGAGGGCGGGTGGCGCTTGCTCCCCATGCCTGCAAGGCAGGGGTCTCCACGCCACACTTTTTGATGAGCACGCCCGACGCCACACGCTCCGTCATCTTCGATCTCAAGCAGCTGACCCGCTTTGACGAGGCGGGGCCGAAAGCGACGTTGTTGGCCGAGACAGGGGCGGCGCAGATCGTCTTGCTGGCGATGCGCGTCGGCCAGGCGGTGCGCGATGTCGAGACGGCGAGCCAGCTCATGGCGCAATGCCTGCGCGGGCGGGCGGTGTTGCACATCGGCGCGGGCACCCAGGCGCTGCGCGCGGGGCTGGTGGCGCTGGTCGAGGCACAGACGCGCCACAGCTTCGTCGCCACCACTGATTGCGTGCTGCTTTTAACGCTCACCCCCAGCCCCGCGGCGCGGGGGCCCGCGCACGCCGTGCTCGCCGATCTGCCGCCGCTGGTAAAGCGCGAAGATGCGTAAGATTCGGCCGTGGCAAAGTCCGTGGGAACGGATCACGAAGTTTTCGTGCTTCTCATGAAACAAGCGCAACGCAGCATTGCTTGATTTTCGTGTCTCGTACTCCCTAATTCCCGCCGTGCTGCTTGATCCACCCGGCGATGTCGGCGTCCATCGCGCTGCGGTCCGGCTGGAACTCTGAGTCGTGATCGTATCCTGGATAGGTGCGATAGGTCTTGTCAGTGCTGGGAATGCGATCGAAGGCCTTGCGCGTAGCGGTGGGCACTACCGCGAGATCGTTGTCGGCCTGCAAGAACAACGTGGGACACGTAATCTTGCCGGCGAGCGCGAGTGTCTTGTTGCGCATCCGCGTGATCTGCCAATAAAAGCCCTTGGTGCGCTCGCGCACCCAATAGGGATCCGCGCGCAACAGCCGGTCCGCTTCGGGATTCGTCGTCATGCCCTGCGTCGCCCCGCTGTCGGGCAGGTGCACCACCTTGCTGGACCCCACGACGCCGCCAGCGAGGATGTTGAGCACCGTCGGCAGCGCGACTTTGGTCTTGTCGTCGATCCACGGGTTGAGTATGATCATCCCGCTCAGGCGATCCTGATGCGCGGCGGCATATTGGATGGCGAAAACGCCGCCCATGCTGTGGCCGAGCACGAACGCGCGCGTGCCGGGCAGGTCGCGCTGGATGACATCGACCATCGCGTTGATATCGGTGAGGTAGTCACGCCAGTTTTTGGCATGGCCGCGCACGCCGCCCGATCGCCCAAAGCCCTGGTGATCCATCACATAGACGTTGACGCCGCTGGCGGCCAGGGAGTTGCCCATGTCGATGAACCAGCCGCTGTGCGCGCCCAGGCCGTGCATGATGAGCAGTGTCGCGGGCGCGCCGACGTGCCAGAAGCGATAAAAGATATCAGGCCGGCCCTGCGTGGTAAGCCGCTCGGTGCCGATGGAGCCGTTGGCTGGCGCCGTCATGATGCCCCAGTCACCGGGGGCATCGACACGATAATGAGCTATCGCCTGTTGAGCTTGCTTTTCTGTTTCCATCTCTGCGCGTCCCCCGTCTGAGATATGATGACCCTGTCGCGGCGACCCGCGCGCCGCGGATGACACGACATGAGACGCCGCTCATGTTGTGTGCCATTGTATCACCTGGCTGCCGCGCTGGCTAGAAGGAGCGCAGATGATGATCCTTGCGGGCGGCATACTGCCTCTGGCGCCGGCTGACGATCAGCTGCACGTCTTGACGACGACGCTGCCGGTCGTGATCGACGCGCCCCAGGTGACGCTCGACGGCGCGGCGATCGACCGCGTAGCGGCTGCCTGGGCGAGCGAGCCGTGGCCACCGGACGTATGGGACGCCAGCGTGCACTGGTTCGACGGCACCGAGCGCACGCTGAACTGGCTGGCGCTCGTCGACGCGCTCAATTTCTGCTTTTGGGGCGAGCCGGGCCAGCCGCGCTGGGGCGTGCGCCACCAGGGCCGCTTCGTGAATGGTTATGAAGCGCTGGCGCTGGCGCTGTCACGGGCCGTCACTGAGGGGTTGCCGCTCTTTGACGCTGGCTGGCTCGCGCGGCTCAACGCGGAAACGCTCGGCGACATTTTGCGTCCTGACCCCGACGACGCGGGCGGCACGGCGCCGATCCCCCTCTTTGACGCGCGGCTGGCCAACGCTCGCCAGCTCGGCCTGGTGCTGCAAGAACGCTTCGAGGGACAATTCGCGCGGCTCGTCGAGTCGGCGCTTGGCGACGCCGCGCTGCTGGCCAAGCACGTCGCCAGCGACATCCCTTCGTTTCGGGACGTCGCCCACTGGCAGCAGCGCACAGGGCGCGTCTTCACCGTCTATTTCTATAAGCGGGCGCAGATTCTCGTCGGGGATGTCGCGACCGCTTTTGGCAATCAGGGCTGGGGCGCTTTCACCAACCTGGGCGATCTGACGGCCTTCGCCGACTATAAGGTTCCGCAGCTTTTGCGCCGGCTGGGCCTGCTGGAGTACGCGCCCGATCTGGCCGCGCGCATCGATCGGCTCGATGAGATTCCCGCCGGCTCAGAGGATGAAGTCGCCATCCGCGCGGCGACGATCTGGGGCGTGGAATTGCTGCGGCGAGCGCTGGCCGCGCGGGATGTCGAAGTGACGGCGGCGGCGATCGATCATCGGCTGTGGCAGGCGGGGCAATCAGCCCACGCGCTCGACCGGCCCTATCACCACACCCGCACGACCTATTATTGATCAGGTAACGGGACCCGTTAGCAGGGGGCGCAAGGGGGCAGCATGACCCGCAGTGGTCGCACCACCCTGCCGGGGCCTGGGGTGTCACCAGTCCCTTCTTTCTCATTCTTCCCTAGAAAGAGTATCAGCGCACGCGGGGCATCTTGTTCGTCGCTTCGGGGTCGCGACGGCGCTGCTCCTCAGCCAGGCGCAGCTTCTCGTCATAAGCGCGCTCGTTGCGCACGTGCCGCACGACATAAAGGACGACCAGCGCCACGAATGCGACCACGATCACCGCGTCCAGCCCTCGAAAAGTGGTGGACAGCTCCGTATATTTCGGGCCGAGCTGCTCGCCGATATAGGCCAACAACAAACACCAGGGCAGCGAGCCGAGAAACGTGTATGCCAGAAACTTGCCGAAGCTCATCCGCGCGATGCCCGCCGGCACTGAGATGTACGTGCGAACGACCGGCAAGAGGCGTGAAAAAAATGTGATCGCGCTGCCATATGTGAGGAACCAGCGATCCGCTACGTCGAAATCGTGGCGCGACACCAGAATGTATCTGCCATAGCGCATGACGAAAGGCCGGCCACCGAGCGCGCCGATCCAATACGCGACGGCTGAGCCGATGACGCTGCCTAGCGCGCCAAACAACGCGACGAGCCACAGATTGAAATGCGGGCCGCTCGCCACTGCCGTGCCGACTAACGTGCCTGCCAGCGGCATCACGATCTCGCTGGGCAGGGGAATGAGGCAGCTTTCCAGCGCCATCGCCACGACGATGCCGCCATAGCCGAAAGTACTATAGAGATGCTGAATGAACGTTGTCACAGAGCTGACCAGCGAGCTGAGCATGATCGCGTCGTTCCTTAATTGAAGTTCTTCGAGGACGTCCCCCCGCCTCTAGGGACGCGCTGATGGCCTCAGGCGTCACGCCTGCGCGCTGAGCGCGCTTTCCGCCGAGGACGACACCCGCAAGAGCGCCTCCACATGCTCAGGATAGCGTAATATCGATACGCCGTCCATCACCGTCACCCAGCGCAGGTCGTCCGCTGTGGCCGTCTCGCTCGTCTCGCCGGGCGTGAATCCCCAAAAAACCTCTTCGCAGCCGGGCGATGCGTGGCGCTGATAGTCCGGGCTGCCCCACAGCGGCAAGGGATAGCGATAGTTCAACGGGGCCAGCGTGACGGCTCGCCCAGGCGGCGCGTGGCGACCGGCCACCGTCGCGGCGATTTCCGCCGGGCTGACCCCGCTTGGCACGTCGGCCTCGGGCGCCAGCCAGACCGGCTGGTCGCCGCTCAATCCGCGCGCGATCAGAAATTCGAGAAAGAAGCGTGGCGAGCGCCGGCACAAATAGACGGCCACGCGCGTCGGCGCGAGATCGGTCTCATCACCCATCGCTTGCTCCTTTGGCCCTCAGGCACTCCAGCATCGCTGACTCGCGGCTGTGCGATGAGCACGCGCGGTGCCATCACGAACGACGCTGATGCTGGCTATTCGCAGGAAGCATACGCTCAGGCGATTACGAGCAAAATTACAAAAAGAGCGATCACAGCACCGTGACGGGGCACGGAACACGAAGAACGCGAAGCGGAGCGGAAAAGCACGAAAAAGATCGCTCGTCTCTTTCGATCTTAGGACTTTCGCTCGGCGCCCTGGATTCAGGCAGGCATATGTGACGGGGCCGGCACTCATCCCCGACAGCAGCCCGGAGGGCTTTGTTTTTCGAGCCGGGGCAAGATTCCTATCAATCTTTCCCCCAGCGGTGCTTTTTCGTGCTTTTCTTGTTACCGCGCCAGCTTCATCGCTTTGATGAAGTTGCCGGCGAAGATCGAGAATTCTTCGCTCTGATAGTCCTCGACTTTGCCGCCGTCACACAGCGTGGCGAGCGGCGGGTCGATGGGGAACTGCGCCAGCAGCGGCGCGCCCGTCATGACCACCAGCTCTGTGCCGTGGCTGGGACCAAAGATCTCCATCCGCTCGCCGCCGGGGGGCGTGAAATAGGCCATATTCTCGACCACGCCGATGATCTTGCCCTTGAGCGTCTGCACCATCTTGATGCACTTCATGACGATCTCGGTCGCCAGCGCCTGGGGCGACGAGACGACGACCACCCCGTCGAGCGGCAGCGATTGCATGACCGTCATCGGCGCGTCTGACGTGCCGGGGGGCAGGTCCACCAGCAGGTAATCGAGCTGGCCCCAATCGACATCGCCATAGAATTGCTTGATGGCGCTCGAGATCATCGGCCCGCGCCACACCACAGGGTCGGACGGGTTGGGCAGGAACATATTCATCGAGATGACTTTGACGCCGCTCCGGCTCACCAGCGGATCGATGCCCTGCGCGGTCTTGGTGGGGTTGCCCGACACGCCAAACATCTTGCCGATGCTGGGGCCAGTGATGTCGGCGTCGAGAATGCCGACCTTGAGGCCCTGGCGCTGGAGCGACACGCCCAAGAGGCCCGTCACCAGTGATTTGCCGACGCCGCCTTTGCCCGACATGACGGCGACGATGTGGCGAATGCGTCCGCCGGTCTGCCCCGCCATTTGCAGCGGAATGCCCTTGCCGGTCGGCATCTTGCGCTCTGGCTGAATGCCCTCGACCGGCTCGCCGTTGGCGGCGTGATTGAGGTCGCGCAAGAGCGCCTCGACTTGCAAGCTGTGCGTGCGGGCGCCGCCGGCCACGCTCTCGCGCGCGCCCACCTGGCAGGCCGTGCAGGGCAGCCCGTGCGCCTGAAAGACTTTGACCGTTTCAGGATATGTGCTGACAACGTCATGAATGATCATGTCCGCTGTGATGTCGGCTGGCATGTTAACTTTCCCTCTCCACGAGAGCGGGGCATGGTCTTTGCTGGCCCCGCGCGTGCTGTGTCTCATCCCGAATTATAGCACAGGCTGGCGCATTGCCCGCCCTGGAAATCGCCGTCATAATCCGTGTTATACTCTGACGAGACAGTGAGACAGACCTACTCCTCTCTCTCAAAAGACGCGGAAGGGGAGAGCGGAGCATCATAAAGGATTTATACTCATGGCTTTAGCTGACGGCACGATCTATCTCGACCACGCGGCCACCACGCCCGTCGATCCGCGTGTGGTCGAGGCGATGCTGCCATATTTCACCGAGCAGTTCGGCAACCCCGGCGGGGTCTATGCCGCGGGCCGCCGCGCCGCCGCCGCCGTGGATGACGCGCGCGAGACCGTCGCGGGGATTCTGCGCTGCCGCCCGACTGAGGTGATCTTCACTTCCGGCGGCTCGGAAGCGGATAATCTCGCCATCAAGGGCATCGCCGGGGCGCTGCGCTCACGCGGCAATCACATCGTCACGAGCGCCATCGAGCACCACGCCGTGCTGCACACCTGCCAGGCACTCGAGCGCGAGGGCTGGCGCGTCACCTACCTTTCGGTGGACGCCACGGGCCGCGTCAGTGTGGCGGATGTCGCGGCGGCGCTCACCGATCAGACCGTGCTCGTGACCGTCATGCTGGCGAATAACGAGATCGGCACGATTCAGCCCATCGCTGAGATCGCCGAGCTGTGCCGGGCGCGCAAGATCGCGCTGCACACCGACGCGGTGCAGGGCGGCGGGCTGCTCGACCTCGACGTGACGCGGCTGCGGGCGGACTCCCTCAGCCTGTCGGCGCACAAATTCTATGGCCCCAAGGGCGCCGGAGCGCTCTATCTGCGCACGGGGATGCGCCTCGCGCCACAGATATACGGCGGCTCGCAAGAGCGCAACCGCCGCGCCGGCACCGAAAACGTGCCCGGCATCGTCGGCCTGGCGACCGCTCTGGCGCTGGCCCAGGGCGAGCGCGAGCATGAAGCGGCGCGATTGGCCGCCCTGCGCGACCGGCTCATCATGGGCGTGCTGGCGCTGCCCGGCGCGCGCCTGACGGGGCACCCCAGCGAGCGTCTCGCCAACAGCGCGTCGTTTGCCTTCGAGGGCATCGAGGGTGAGTCGCTGCTGTTGAACCTCGACCTGCGGGGCGTCGCGGCGTCGAGCGGCTCGGCCTGCACCTCGGCCATCGTGGACCCGTCGCACGTGCTGGTCGCGCTCGGCCTCGACGACGCGTGGAATCGCGGCCACTTGCGCCTGACGCTCGGCCACAGCACGACCGGCGACGACATCGACCGCGTGCTGGCGCTCTTGCCCACCGAGCTGGCGGCCTTGCGCCGGCTCGGCACGCGACCGGCGGTCGGCGCGTAGAGAACGGCAGCGAGAGCACGGAATCTTGAGGCGCCTGGTTGCCTTTGCACACGATTGCCGAGGAGGATAGTCATGGAAAAACAACAATTAGCTCAGGATCTGCGACAGCGTCAATATGCTGCCGGCATGGTTGACAGGCGTTTGATTGACTTGATTTCTGACGACCAGATGATTGATAGTTATCTGATTTGCTCTTGTTGCGGAAAAAAACAGGTGACGGATCAAGAGAAGGAAGAGGCCCTCCTTCTCGCCACAAACTCCCAGCAGTTCTTTGATTTTTGTGATGCGTTCGCGGGTGCGCGAAATCACCAGAACTGACGGGGCAGCCCTCAACCGCCGGCATCCCTTGCCTGTCGGCCACGGATGGGCTACACTGTGGCTGACACGGAGTGTGTCGCGTGCCGCCAGCCGTGAGGTGATGCCCCATGCCTACGCCCGCCATCTTCATCAGCCACTCGCATTATGACAACGCCGCCTGCCGCCAGATCCGCGACTTCCTTACCAGCCACATCCCCGGCGTGGACGTGTTTCTGGACGAGAGCGACGTGCACGGCGGCGACGATTGGATGCGCCGCATCCTGGACCAGGTCGTCGCCCGCCCCATCTTCCTCGTCGTGCTCTCGCGCCAGAGCGTCGTCGCCGAATGGGTGGCCGAGGAAACGAACCTGGCCCTGGCCCACGCCGTCAAGGATAAAACACGGCGCGTGATTCCCGTGCAGGTGGACCCCGCCCTAACACTGCCGGAGATCGATCGCCTGTCGCCGCTGCTGCGCATGCGCCAGATCATCGATCTGACCGCGGGCGCGCCGGCAGCACATTGGGACGATCTGGCGCGGGTGGTGCGCGGCGAGGCGTCGGGCGTGGCGCCCCACGTCGATGCCGCTCAGGCGGCGGAGCTGGAGCGCGCGCGGGATTACGCTACTCAGACGCACGAAGCCTTCGCGCAGCGACAGTATCGCATGGCCGTCAGGCTGGGACGCTTCGCGGTGGGGCTGCCGGGCAACGAGCGCGACGCCGCGCTGTGGGGCGAGCTGGGCCTGGCGCTGATCGCCGTTGGTGAGACGACCGAAGGCGACCAGGCGCTCGACACGGCGTTGGGCATCAACCGCTATCGCGCGGATCTGTGGCGCGCCAAAGCACGGGGGCTGACGGCCAGGAACGATCTCAAGGGCGCGAGCAGCGCGTGGGATATGGCCATCGTCGCGACCAGCGCGCCGGCGGGCAAGCTGGAGATCCTGGCGGAGCAGTACGAAGCGCTGATGCAAGCCGGGCAGGGCGCGCTGGCACAATCGACCTGTGACGACGCGCTCGAGCTGGCGCCCAATGATGCCGCCTGGCGGCAGCGCCAGCGACAGATACGACTCGCTCCCCTCCAGGCGCGCTATGACGCGGCGGTGGCGGCCACAGACTGGCGCGAGGCGCTGGCGGTGTGCGCCCACGCGCTGGGCATCGCGCCGGGCGACGCGCACTGGCAGGCGTTGCAAGCCCAGGCGCAAGAGGCCAGGCGGCGCGAGGAAGCAGAGCGCGAGGAAGCAGAGCGCAACGCCCGACTCGTGCCCCCGACGCTCCAGGCCAAAGGATTTGCCGCTCAGGTGGTGAGCGGCGTCGCGGTGATCGTGCCGCCGCTGAGCGATGTGCTGGCGGGACCCTACCTGATGGGCAGCGACAAGAAGAAAGATCCGCAAGCCTATGACGATGAGCTGCCGCAGCACACGGTGACGCTGGCGGCCTATCAGATCGGGACGTATCCGGTGACGGTGGCCGAATATGCCCGCGCGGTCGAGGCCAGGGCGGTCCGTCAACCGCCTGATACCGAGTACATGAAGTGGGCGACTCAACTACAACGGCTGGATCATCCGGTGGTGTACGTGTCATGGAACGACGTGGTCGCCTATGCCGCATGGCTGGCGCAGGTGACGGGCCAGCCCTGGCGGCTGCCGACCGAGGCGGAATGGGAGAAGGCGGCGCGTGGCACGGATGGGCGGATCTACCCCTGGGGCAACACCTGGGACAAGACGCGGGCGAACACCAGCGACGGCGGGCCAGGGACCACGACGCCGGTGGGGGCATATGCGGACAAGGGCGACGCCAGCCCGTATGGCGCGCACGACCTGTCGGGGAACGTGTGGGAGTGGTGCAGCTCGCTTTCCCAGTCGTATCCCTACAATCCAGACGACGGGCGAGAGAATCTGCAATCGACTGGAAATAGAGTGCTGCGTGGTGGCTCCTGGGGCAGCACTCCCGGGCTCGCGCGCGCGGCCTACCGCTACATCTACGATCCGGACGTCCTCCTCTTCCTCAACAGGGGCTTCCGGCTTGCTCGTGGCGTGTGGGCTGGTTCATCATAGGTCAAAGATTCTAATTTCTATTTTCTCTTCACTCCCATGTGATACAAGCTTTGCCATCAGGCACTGATCTACTGGCTGCGCGCGCAGCGCGATCGCGATTTTTTTGATTTTGAGGTGATGGTGGTGTGAGAGCGCCGGGGCACCAAGTTGCCGGCGGGGGACGCCAGGAGCGTGGAAACGGCATCGCGAACAGGCCGGCTTGGCCGGCCTTCGTGAACCCAGGCGGGGCTGGGTGGCGCACGTCGCGCGTGGCGACACGTGGCGGCTTGCGGCGGGTTACGTCTCTGTCAGGTCGGAGCGGATGGTTGCAGGTCGTGCAAGATTTGGGGAAGGTTGCCCTTCAGCTTGCGATCCCCTAGGAGCCAGGAATTCAGCTCGGCTCCAAGAAGAAAGATCACCGAGAAGTAGTAGAAGAACACGATCGCCAAAATGGCGAAGCCCAGATCCGCCCCATAGCCGGTGGGGTGAAGAAAATGACTGGCGTAAAAGGGAAACAGCAGGACGTACGCCTCGATGAGAGCGGCAGCCGACAGCGCCCCTCGCCAGACGTCTTTCCAGGGCACGCGCTGATTAGGCACGACAACGTACATCGCGCCAAAAAGGATGCCGGCCGCCAGTGTGCCGCCGAGGAAAGAAAGCACACCGCCAAACAAGCTGGCGATCGGCGCGGCGGCGGTGTGAGATGCCGCTTGATTCGACTGGGCGGCGATGAATTGGGGGATGCTGGTCGCCAGGACGATGATCAGCACGAGCGGAATCATCAGGAGTACCATTCCCAGCGACATGAGCCATTCGTGTACGAAGTCGCGCTGCTTGAGCCGAAAGATGACGCTGAGCGCATAATCCAGACTTTGAAAGAACGATGCTCCGGCGATAAGCCCGGTTGCCAGGCCGATGATCCCTACGGCGCCGGCACTGTCTCGCACGGCGCTCGCGATCGAGCCAGAGATGCCGCCGGGCAGCGTCGTGCTGATCCGCGAGGCGATCGCTGCCTGGAGGTCGGCGCTCGTGTGGCCGGTAATGAAGTAAAAGAAGCCGATCAAGCCCAGCACGCCCACGAGCAGAGGAACAATGGAGAGCAAGAGGTTATACGCGAGCATGCCGCCGAATTGCGGAACGCCGTCGTTGCTGATTTTTTGTAGGAAATGCAGGATAGTTTTCATCCACGCGGGGACCCGCCGCTCTTCTTCGTTCATCCGGCTTTTCAAAGATGACGGAGTCTGCCGCACATCGATTGCCACCGCGCTCCTGCCAGCCGCGCGGTGAGAGCGTCGCCTCTTTGCCACGCTGTGAAACCTCCTCTCTCGTGGTAAGATTGATGAGGAAAGAATCCGCACAATCCGTACCCGGTGTTTGATCTGGGTGACATTTTGGGAGTGGCAAAAGCCAAGGGTAGACAAAATCACGAACGTGATACTGGTGGTTGGCAACCCGAGGGAGGAGGCGCGCATCCGCATCGTGTCAGCGAATGGATGCCACGCCCACTTTGAAGCGCGCCAGCACCGGGCGGTGATCGGATGCCGCATCGACGGGGCAGGAGTCGCCGCCCAGCACGACCTCGCACGATTGCAGTCGCCGCGCCGTCGCGGGATCCGCCCAAATATAATCGATGCGTCCAGCCGGGCGTGGCAGCGGGCACGTCGGCGGCACGCGCGCGTCGCCAGCGGCCAGGCGCAGGCAGTCCACATAGCCGGCGGCGAGCAGCGCCGGCACCGCCAGACGCGGCCACGCCACATTCGCCAGTGCCGTCAGCGAGCCGGCCAGCGCCGGAGTCGCCGGAACGCGGCGGATCAGCGGCAAGAGCGGGTGCAGCGGGCGCGGGATGATATAGCGCAAGTGCGGGTGCCCGTGCAGGTCGTCTTGCGTGCGTGCGCGCTGGTCGTCAAGCTCGATAACCCGCCGGAGCAACTCCACCGCCGCGATCCCCTCGCCCGGACTGATCGCGTTGAAATCCCCCAGCAGGACGTGACGGCGGCCCAGGCGCCGCGCCAGCCCCATGCTCTCGACGCACGCTCGCGCCTCGCCAGCGCGCCGCCGCTCTGATTGGAAGGGGAGCACGAAATCGGCGGTGAGGTGGCAATTGAAGACATGCCACGGCTCCGGCTCGCCAGGGATGTCGACGACCGCCTCGATCAGCGCCTTTTGAAAGAGTGGATGGCCATGCACGGCCCACGCCCGCAAGGGAAAGCGGCTCAGGAGCGCCACGTGAAATCCCGACGCCACATAGCCGACGACGCAGCGCATGCCGAGCCGATCGGCGAGCGCGTCGAGCGCGTCGGGGTCATTCGCCTCTTGCACGCCGACGATGTCGGGCCGCTGATCGCGCAGCACGGCCTCGATGGCGGCCATGCGCCCGTGATTGCCCCCGACCAGGATGTTATAGGACATGACGGCGATCGAGTCGCCCGGCGCTTCACGCTTGACCTCGATGAGATTACTCACCTGGCGCGTTGACGACCGGCACGGGCCGCGCGCTGGGCCGGTAATGATCGCGGAACTTGAAGCGATCGTCGGCCACCAGCTTGAAATAGGAGCCGAAGCGCTCCGGTCCCTCGGCGGCGCGGTCGAGAGGCGACGGCTCGCCGTCGTGGGTGGGGTCCATGTCATACTGGCGATGGATGGCGTATCTCGTCGTGCGCTCGGCGGGCACGCGCCCCGCGTCGCGAATCCAGCGGCGCAGCTCGGCGGGGGGCACGAGCTGGCCGTTTTGCGCGCCGGCGGAGGTCGAGATGCTCTCGTTGATGAGCGTGCCGCCCAGGTCGTTCGCGCCGGCGTTGAGGCACCACTGCGCCAGCTTCAAGCCCTCTTTGACCCAGGACACCTGAATGTTGCGGATGTGCGGGTGCAGCATCAGCCGCGCGACGGCATACATCTTGACCACCTCGTCGCCGGTCGCGCCGGGCCTCAGCCCCGGCACCGTGTGGTCGTGCCACATCGGCGCTTCTTCGTGAATCAGGCTGAGCGGCACGAACTCCGTGAAGCCGCCCGTCTCTTTTTGGATGTCGCGCAAAAGCGCCAGATGCGCGGCGCGATGGCGCGGAGTCTCGACGTGGCCGTACATGATGGTCGCGGTCGTGGGGATGCCGAGCCGGTGCGCGCCCGTGATGACGCGCACCCAATCGGCGGTCGAGATGCGCCCCTGCGCGATGACATGCCGCACCTCGTCGTCGAGAATCTCAGCCGACGTGCCGGGCAGCGATCCCACGCCAGCGTCTTTCAAGCGCGCCAGAAAGTCCTCGATCGAGCAATGCGAGCGGATCGCGCCATAGAGCACTTCTTCGGGCGAAAAGCCGTGGATGTGCAGATCGGGCAGCTCGGCCTTGATCGCGCGGATGAGATTGGGATAGAGATCGCCATCCATCTTGGGGGGCAAGCCGGCCTGCACGCAGATCTCCGTCGCGCCCAGATCCCATGCTTCCCTGGCGCGGCGCACGATCTCGCCAGCGGGCAAGAAGTAGCCTTCACTGTCTTTGTGCGTGCGGCTAAAGGCGCAAAAGCCGCAACGCTTGATGCAGACGTTGGTGAAATTGATGTTGCGGTTGACCACATAGGTCACGACATCGCCTGCCTCCTGCCGTCGCAGCTCGTCGGCCACGATCAGGAGCGCGAACATATCCGGCCCATAGGCGCCAAAGAGCCGCTCGCCGTCGTCGATCGTCACCTCGCGGCCACACAGCGCGCCATCGAGAATGCGCGCGACAGCGGGGCTGGTCGCACCCAGCGCGCGATCGAGCGCGCCCGCGAGATTGGGAAAGTCTGCCTGAGTCATGTGTGCTCCGGTCCCTATCGTATGCTGATCGGTAGATTGATGTTCACTTCCACCCAGGTCATCAATTCGCCTGGCTCGATATCAGAGATTGTCGCGGTCACAGGCGGTGGGATCAGATCGCCGTCTTGTTGCATCAGCGCGAGGTGGCCCGTCATTGCTTCTTTGATGTTGGCCAGGGTCTTTTCTACGGTCTTTCCCGTCGAGATGCAGCCAGGGAGATCAGGCACATACGCACCGTAGTTGCGCGATCCCGGCTCAATTACGACTAAGTAGCGGAGTGTCATACAGATCACTTCCTTTCCAACTGGGCTTGACGCAAGATGCTGGCAAACAGCTTGGGATGAACATCATCGTTGGGGTGGCCAGGAATAGTGACCTTGCCCTTCTTCGCCGGATGCTTGAAGTGGCGATGACTCCCTGTGCTGCTGATATAGTACCATCTATCGGCTTCGATCAGCTTGACGACCTCGCGCACCTTCATTCCTCTGCCCACCGCTCGAGATCGCGCCGGACCAAGCCGGCGTCGTCCATGAGATGCGCGACCGGAGCCACGAGCGCGGGGTCGAGCCAGCGCCCAATCGTCGCCGGTCGCGTGAATTCGGGATAGATGCCCAGCCGCTCGCGCAGCTCATAGCCGGTCGCGGCCATCAGGGCGCGCAGGCGGTCGAGATCCGGCCAGGCGCGCTCTGGATTGATGTGATCGCGCGTGACGGGCGAGATGCCGCCCCAGTCGTTCAGGCCGGCGGCGAGGTAGTCGGCGAGATCGCCCGCCGCCAAATTGGGTGGCGCCTGCACGCTGATCGTGTCGCCGCAGATGAGCCGTGCCACCGCCAGCGCGCGCGCCATATCTCGCGCCTCCGGCTCAGGCCAGTCGCGCATGCGAATGTCTGGCTTGGCGCGGAAATTTTGCACGATGATCTCCTGGATGTTGCCGTAGCGGTCGTGCATCTCTTTGATCGCGTAAAGGGCGTCCGCGCGCTCCTCGGGTGACTCGCCGATGCCGATGAGCACGCCGGTGGTGAAAGGCACGCCCAGCCGGCCCGCAGCCGCGATGGTCGCCAGCCGCTTCGCCGGCACCTTGTCGGGCGCGCCGCGATGTGCGCCGCCTTTGGCCAAGAGCGTAGGGCTGATGCCTTCCAGCATGATGCCCATGCTGACCGCGACGGGGCGCAGCGTCGCGATGTCGGCGTCGGTCATCACGCCGGGGTTCGCGTGCGGCAAGAGGCCGGTCTCGCGCAGCACCAGCGCGCACATGTCGGCGACATACGCGATCGTGCTGGCATAGCCGCGCTCGGCCAGCCAGGCGCGAAAGGTGGGGTAGCGCAGCTCGGGCTTGTCGCCCAGGCTAAAGAGCGCCTCTTTGCACCCCGCGCGGGCGCCGGCGCGCGCCACGGCCAGCACCTCGTCAGGCGTCATCGTATGCGCGCGCGGATCGCCGGGCCGCCGGACGAACGTGCAATAGCCGCAGCTGTCGCGGCACAGATTCGTCAGCGGGATGAAGACCTTGCGCGAATAAGTGACGGCGCGCCCGCTGCGCCGATCGCGCAGCGCGCCGGCGGCGGCCACGAGGCTGGCCAGCGCGACGCCCTCCGCGCGCATGAGGCTTCGCGCCAGGTCGAGCGCCAGTCCCGCGCCATTCGCCGCCGCGTCGAGGGCCGCACTCTCGGCGCGATTCAGCCGCGCCAGCGCGGGAGCCTGGGCGGAAGCCGTGACGCCGGCAACATCCTTCAGCATGCGTTTTCTCTCAATTGCCCCAGCGCAGCGCGGGAATGACCTCGCGACCATAGAGGCCGATGAAGTCCGCCTGGTTGCGACCGACGTTGTGGACGTAAATCTCGGTGAACCCCAGGTCGATGTAATGTTGTAGCGCCGCGACGTGATCGGCGGCGTCGGGCGAGATGAGCACGCGATTGGCGAAATGCTCAGGGCGCACCAGCTTGGCCATCTCAGCGAAATCCTCGGGATTGCGAATGTCGGCCTTGGGAAAAGCCATGCCGCCGTTGGGCCACTCGCGCACCGCCTGTGCCACCGCCTCGTCGCGCGTGGTTGCCCACGAGACGTGCAGCTGCAAGACGCGCGGCATCGACGCCGGATCTTTGCCCGCTTCACGCGCGCCCTTCTCGAAGCGCCCCATCAGCGTGCGCAGCTTGTCGTCGCTGGCGCCGACGCTGATGATGCCATCGGCGAATTTGCCGGTGCGCTCGCTGTTGATTGGCCCCGACGTGGCGACCAGAATCGGCGGCGGCGTCGCCGGCAGCGTATAGAGCCGCGCGCTCTGGAGCGTGAAGTGCTCGCTCTGGTGCTTGACCACCTTGCCCGAAAAGAGCTTGCGGATGATCTGAATGCCGTCGAAGAGCATCTCAGAGCGCGTAGGCGCTTCGGGCCAGACGCCGCCGACGATGTGTTCATTGAGCGCCTCGCCCGCGCCCAGGCCGAGATAAAAGCGACCGGGGAACATCGCCTCGATGGTCGCCGCCGCTTGCGCGATGACGGCGGGATGATAGCGCCAGCCTAGTGGCGTCACACCCGTGCCAAAGCGCAGCTTCGTTTGCGCGCCCAGCGCGCCCATCCACGCCCAGACGAAGCCCGACTGCCCCTGTTCCGGCGTCCAGGGATGAAAGTGATCCGACGCCATGATCGCGCCAAAGCCGGAATCCTCCGCCTGGCGCGACCAGCGCAAGAGATCCGTCGGGTGAAACTGCTCGAACATCGCGGCATAGCCGATGATGCCAGATGACATGAGATGTATTCCTTTCTATGAGGCGAACGCGAGGGATCGAAAAAATCAGCGAAACAGATCGCGCGCGGGGTCCATGACGAGATCGGCGGCACGACCGTCGCCAGGCTGCCAGGCATAGCCGCGCACGACCACGACCGGGCGGCGATCGAGCTTGTTGCCCACCAGCTCGGCGGCGGCGGCCAGCTCGTCGGCGACGGCGAGGATGGTGACATGCAGCTCGCGCCCGTGCGGATCGTTCTGGCCGCGATAGTCGGCGAGCGGGAGCAGCCCCGCGACGCCGATGGCGACGTTGGTGATGCCGTTGCGCCAGGCGCGGCCAAAGCTGTCGGTGATGATGACCGGCACGGAAAAGCCCACCCGCGCGGTGACAGCCTCCGCGAGCGCGCGCGCCGAAGCGTCGGGGTCCAGCGGCAACAAGCACAGGGTCGTGTCGCCGGGCACGTTCGACGCATCGACACCGGCGTTGGCACAAACGAAACCGTGCCGCGTCTCGCAGATCAGGATGCCGCGATCCATCCGCACGATGCGCCGGGCCTCGCGCAGCACGACCTCGACGTGGCGGGGATCTTTGCCCCACTGCGCGCCCCAGGCGACGGCGAATGGCGACGGCTCGACGGTGGACATGTCGACCAGCCGGCCCTCGGCTTTCGAGACGATCTTTTGCGTCACCATCAGCACGTCGCCCGGCGCGAGCGGGGTGGACGCCGCCGCCGCCTGAATGATCGCCGCCAGATCGTCGCCGGGTCGCACCTCAGGAATGCCGTCGAGAGGAAAGATCTGCACCATCGCACTCATGGGGCGGCCTCCGGTGGGGATGATGGATGATCGGGAAAATGCTCACTGAGAAATCGCGCGTCTTCTGACGCATTAGAAAGGGCCACCCACCGGCCCAGCGCAAAGACGCGCAGCCGCTCGACATCCTCTGGCGTGTCGAGATCGAATGAGAGCGCGTTGGGCCAGACCACCGTGACCGGCACATCATTCTGGCGCGCCGAAGCGCGATGACGCTGAAAGCTGTCGTCGCCAAATTGGAACGGCACCGCGCCGATCGGGCGCACAAGCAGCGCGTTGGTGCCGCGCATCGCCAGATCGGGCGCGACGACCATCCCCCGCTGATCCGGCGTTTCGTCGAGCCGGCTGACGAAGTCGCGCACGTCGGCGGCGCCGATCAGCGGCAGATCGGGATTCAGCGCCAGCACGGCGTCGGCGCCCAGCTTGCGCGCCCAGGCCGCCGCCTCATCCAGCGCGGGGTTGAGGCCGGACGAGCGCTGCATGAGCCGCGACGCTTCGGGGCGAAAGCGCGCCACCCATTCGACCACGAGCGGGTCGGGCGAGATGACCGCGATGACATCGACGCGATCGGATTGGCTGATCGCGTCGAGCGCATTGCGCAGCATCATCAAAATGGTGCTCATGCGCAGGTGATCGTGCGCTATCCGCGCCAGCCTGAGCTTGCCATCGACCAGCCCGCGCACGGGCAATACCGCGGCGATCGTCATAGCGCGTTTATTCCCTCATGCCGGCGGCGCGTGCCGCGTCGAGAATCCGCTCAGCCAGCGCGCGGCTGTCGTCGGGCGTCGTCATGATCGTGTCAGTGACGAGCGGCCTCATGCCGAGATCCGCGATGGCAGACGCCAGATTGGCATCGGCGCGATCGAGCGCGAAGATATCGATCAGCCCGGCATAAAGCCGCGCCACACCCAGCGCCGACACCTCGTGCCCCAAACCCGCTAGCATGCGATCCGCCGGGCCGCGTAGCGCCTGGCCGCCCACGATAGGGCTGACGGCGACGCGCACGCGACCGGGGCGCGACGTTGCCAGGGCGGCCCGCATGCCGGCCAGTGCCAGAATCGGCCCGATGCTCACGATGGGATTCGACGGGCACAGAACGACGAGCGGCGAATCGGCCAGTCCCGCGAGCGCGTCGGGCGCGGGCCGCGCCGCCTCGATGCCGGCGAAGCGCACGCCGCGCACCTCGTCGGCGTGATGCCGGCGGACGAAATAGTCCTGAAAGGCGAGCCAGCCGTCGGGCGTCTCGATCGCGGTCGCGACCGCGTCGTCGGTCATGGGCACGAGCCGCACGCCAGGCGCCAGGCCCAGCGCCCGCGCGAGCCGATCGGTGACGGCGCCGAGGGTCGCGCCCTCGCGCAACAGCGCCGTGCGCGTGATGTGCGTCGCCAGATCGCGGTCGCCCAGCCAGAACCACGCCGGCCCGCCCAGCCGGCCAAGCTGCTCCATCGTCACGAAGGTATCGCCGGCGATGCCCCAGCCTGTTTCAGGATTCGCGATGCCGGCAAGCGTATAGAGCACCGTGTCGAGATCCGGCGAGATGGCGAGGCCGTGCAGCGTGAAATCGTCGCCCGTGTTGACGACGATGCGCAGCTCGTCCGTCGCCCCCGGCGCGATCGCCGCCAGCCCGCGCGCCAGCTTGGCGCCGCCTACGCCCCCGGCCAGTGCCGTCCACATGCCGCTCGCTCTGCTCCTCGCGCGCTATTCGAATTTGGCGACCACACTCGTCACTGCGATGTGAATCGTCACGCGGTGCTGCGTCTGATACATCTTGATCTGCCTGTCAGCAACCTCCGCCGGATGGTAGCGGCGCGCCAGACGGGCGATGTCGCGCTGGCCAATGACTGGGTCGTCGATGAGTCGCGCGGTCCCGACCAGCGTGACGTAATAGTAGCCATCGGGCACGCAGATTGAGACCCACGGGTTGCGCGACAGATTGCGGAACTTGACGCGCTCGGCGGTCGTATTCATCAAAATCTCGTCACCCTCCAGGTCGTACCACATGACCGTCTGTTGCGGCACGCCCTTCGAGTTGATCGTCGCCAGCACGGCGAACCGCTTTTCCGCCAGAAACGCGCGCACGTTGTCATCGAGCACCATGATGGGAAAGCTCCTCGCTCACTTGGGTTGAATCGCCACTGGCACTTTTCCGCCCACTCTCCACTGGAATAGAGCGGACGAGCGAATCCGATCGCTAGCGCCCCGCGACGGGGATTTTGCTGATGGTGGGCATGATTTCCGCCCACACCTCGAACACATCAGGCTCGTAGACGTTGCGCAGGCTCACCAGTCCGGCATCGAAGCCGTGATCGGCCAGGCCTTTGAAATACTCGATCGCTTGCGCTGGCGTCATGGCGTTGTCGCTGCCCTCGCGTGTGACCCTCAGGCGATCGTTCGCCGTTTTTTCGATCTCGGCGTAGGATCGGTGGTAGCGCTCGCAGTGTTGCTTGAGAATGTCGAGCTTGCGACGCAGCTCGTCGGTGCCCAGCCGGGGAAAGAGGTTGCAGGCGTCGCCATACTGGGCGACAAATTTGAGCGTCTTCTGCTCGCCGGTGCCCCCGATCAAGATCGGCGGGTGCGGCCGCTGGATCGATTGGGGCACGTTGAGCGTGCGCGCCAACTGGTAATGCTTGCCCGCGAACGGCTGCGCCGTGTCGAAATTGCCCTCGTCGCGCCACATCTGGTGAGCGATGCGCAACGTCTCCTCCAGCCGCTCGAAGCGCTCCTTGAGTGGCGGAAACGGCACGCCCAGCGAACGATGCTCCTCTTCGAACCACGCCGCGCCAATGCCCAAGATCGCCCGTCCACCCGAGAGCACGTCGAGCGTCGTGACCTCCTTGACCAGCACGCCGGGATGGCGGTACGTCACGCCCGTCACCATCGCGCCCAGCTTCATCGTGCGGGTGAGTCCGGCGACGTAGCCCAGGGTGGTGTAGCATTCGAGCATCTCGCGGTCGGTGACGCCGTGGCCGACAGGACCAAGCTGAAAGAAATGGTCCATGACCCAAAAGCTGTCGAAGCCGGCGGCTTCGGCGTCGCGAGCGATGCGCGCCAGGTCGGCGCCCAGCGCCTGAGGGCCGTTGGGATCGGAAAAATTGGGAAATTGCAGGCCAACACGCATGAGTCTCGCTTATCCTTTTCATTAGGGCAACGGTGAGCGTCGCCCACGACTGTGACATGCCGCCTCGTCCGTCAGCATGCCGCGCACACAGGATCATAGCATACCAACACCGTCGGATGCCCGTCATCTCAAAGGGGGTGGAATCAAGCCACCAGTGGCTCCGACGAATTTAACCGCCAGCCTGTACCTCTTTTCGCCCCGCGACGGGAATCTTGCTGATGGCGGGCATGATTTCCGCCCACACCTCGAACGCGCCAGGTTCGTAGGCGTTGAGCAGCTCGACCAGCACGGCGTCGAAGCCCAGATCGGCCAGGCCTTTGAAATACTCGATCGCTTGCGCTGGCGTCATGGCGTTGTCGCTGCCCTCGCGTGTGACCCTCAGGCGATCGTTCGCCGTTTTTTCGATCTCGGCGTAGGATCGGTGGTAGCGCTCGCAGTGTTGCTTGAGAATGTCGAGCTTGCGACGCAGCTCGTCGGTGCCCAGCCGGGGAAAGAGGTTGCAGGCGTCGCCATACTGGGCGACAAATTTGAGCGTCTTCTGCTCGCCGGTGCCCCCGATCAAGATCGGCGGGTGCGGCCGCTGGATCGATTGGGGCACGTTGAGCGTGCGCGCCAACTGGTAATGCTTGCCCGCGAACGGCTGCGCCGTGTCGAAATTGCCCTCGTCGCGCCACATCTGGTGAGCGATGCGCAACGTCTCCTCCAGCCGCTCGAAGCGCTCCTTGAGTGGCGGAAACGGCACGCCCAGCGAACGATGCTCCTCTTCGAACCACGCCGCGCCAATGCCCAAGATCGCCCGTCCACCCGAGAGCACGTCGAGCGTCGTGACCTCCTTGACCAGCACGCCGGGATGGCGGTACGTCACGCCCGTCACCATCGCGCCCAGCTTCATCGTGCGGGTGAGTCCGGCGACGTAGCCCAGGGTGGTGTAGCATTCGAGCATCTCGCGGTCGGTGACGCCGTGGCCGACAGGACCAAGCTGAAAGAAATGGTCCATGACCCAAAAGCTGTCGAAGCCGGCGGCTTCGGCGTCGCGAGCGATGCGCGCCAGGTCGGCGCCCAGCGCCTGAGAGCCGCTGGGATCGGAAAAATTAGGGCAGCGGAAGCCAACACGCATGAGGGGTGTCATCCTTTTCATCAAAGCGACCGTGAGTGTCGCCCACGACCGCGACTGTGAGAGCCACGACAAGACACAGCGCCGCCATCGCGACCGCCGCACACAAGGGATCATAGCATAGGGGAGTGCTCACTCGCGCGCCTATTCCGCTTCCGCGGCGTCCTCGATGAGGCCGCCGGCGAGCACTTCGTCTCCGGTGGGTCCGCCATACATCACGGCGGCCTGGCCGGGGGTGACGGCGCGCACAGGCTGGCTCAGCTCGACGCGAGCGCGCCCGCCGGCCAGCGGTGTGACGCGCGCGGGGATCTCCGGCGCCTTGTAGCGCACGCGCACGGCGGCGTCAAACGGCGCGCCAGGCGTGACGCCGCGCGGATAGTTGACATCGCGGAGAGTAAACGCCCGCCGGTCGAGCGCCTCTACCGGCCCCACGACAAGCGTATTGCGGGTGGCGTCCAGGCGGATGACGTGCAGCGGCTCAGGCGACGTGACGCCCAGTCCCTTGCGCTGGCCGATGGTGTAAAGCGCGAGGCCCTGGTGCTCGCCCAGCCGCTCGCCCGCCAGCGAGAGTATCGGCCCGGGCGCCAGCCCCGGCGCGGAGATCGCCGCCGTGCCGTCGCGCGCGGCGCGCTCCGCCGCATAGCGTCGCACGAAGCCGCGATAATCGTTGTGCGCGACGAAGCAGATCTCCTGACTTTCCGCTTTCGTCGCGACCGCCAGCCCGCGCTCCGCCGCCAGGGCGCGCACCTCCGGCTTGGTCAGCTCGCCTAGCGGAAACAGCGCGTGGCGTAGCTGCCCCTGGCTCAGCACGTGCAGCACATAGGACTGATCCTTGCCCAGATCGACGCCGCGCCGCAGCCGCCGCTGGCCCGTCATGGGGTCGTCATCCACGCGCACGTAATGGCCGGTCGCCAGATAGTCCGCGCCGAGGGCCAGCGCGCGCTCCAAGAGCAGCGTGAAGCGGATCGTGCGGTTGCAGCGCAGGCAGGGATTCGGCGTGCGACCAGCGTTATAGTCGTCGTAAAAGAAATCGACGATCGTCTGGCGAAACGGCTCTTCGACGTTCACCAGGTAAAAGGGGATGTCGAGCTTTTGCGCGACGCGGCGCGCATCATAGACCGATTCGAGCGAGCAGCACTTATTCTCGGCGACGTGCTCCACGCCGTCGTCGTCGAGCGCCGTCGGCTCGGCCCCCAGGCGCAGCATGATGCCCACGACGTCATAGCCCTGCTCGTTGAGCAGGGCCGCCGCGACACTGCTATCGACGCCGCCGCTCATGGCGATGACGACGCGGGTCTGTGGCTTGCCGGTCATGCTCGCTCGCTCTCCTGGTGAGTCAATCATGGTGGGGAGACAATGAAGCGGTGAGCTTTTCTGCTCCCAGGCTCACCATACCACATTTCCGGCTCGACTGGTGGGGTGAGGGATGAAGGAGAGTGAGGCGACCGACGTTGCTCGAATCCGCAGCTACGAGGGCCACAATCTGTAACTGTCGGAATTGTCGGACTTATCTGGCAGCTCAAAATGATAGAAACTGTGTAACTGTTCAGGCCCAACTGGGGTAGAGTGGCTGACCCGCACACACGGATTCGAGCGCCGCCAGCAGCGCCACGCCTTGCTTGCGCAACGTGGAGAGACACCCCCGTAGCCAAGCGAACGCCTACGCCCCAGCCGAGGACCGAAAACAGCCGGACACTTTCTGCTGCACCTTGAGCATGCGCAGATCCCGCTCCGCCTGATTGTTGTCGAAGGGAATCGTCAGATCGTCCACAAACGCCAGCACTTGCTCGCGCTCCCACCACAGCCGTTCCGCCAGATTGCGCGCCGGCGATTGCTTGATCCGACCGCGGCGGCGTCCGGTGCGCTCCGGCGGTGGGTTGGCGGCCAGCCCAGCGGCGACCAGCACCTGATAGCGCCGCACGAAGGCATTGCGCACGGCAGAGGCCAAGCGGATTTGCCCCTGGCGCCGGGCCTGCTGGGTCGCCGCCTGCATCTGCAGGAGCAGTTGTTTGAGGTCCGTCGCCCAGCGTTGCTGCTCCTGCTCCTCGACACACGTTAACTCGCGCAGATGATGGATATTGCAAGCGCGTGCCGGCAGTCGTGGTACGCCCGATAGCCTCTCCAGCCATCATGCACACTGACGCCGTGATAGCCGGCCAAGATGCCGATGGCGGTCGTCGCCTCGGTTCCGCGTTTGGGATGCACCGCGTAGTGGGTCAGTCGGTTCGTGCCCGCCACATGCGCCCAGGCCAGCCGCCCCGCCTGCCGGACCCCGGTCTCGTCGTTGTGCGGGACAGGCACCTGCCGCAACGCCGCTTTCAGCGCTTCTGCCGCCGGCTCCAGCACGGCGGCGCTCTGCTGCACCCAAGTCACCAGGGTTCCTTGCGACAGCCGCAGACCGAACAGATCGGCGAGCAGTGAGGTACTCCCCAATGTCAAGGCCACGAATGGGCAAATTTTAAGTGGATCAAGCGGTGGCTGATGCGAACGCCCCCACGCTGGCGTCATAATACCGCGCGTTGAAGTACGTCAACCCCGACGGATCCTCCCGCTGCCCGGTAAAGCCTTTGGCTGTGGGCATCGTCCCATGACTGTAGCGCACACTGCCATACGGCGTGAAGAGCTGCGTCGCCGTCACCGTGCCGCACGCATTCCTTCTCAGCAGGGATGGGAAGTCCTTCTAGTGTCGAGATCGGTTGACAACTAAGAAGAAAGGAGTAGGATGGTCCCAGCA
>VFSW01002330.1_pt1 | contig 28721 bp, 22 predicted proteins | sample 5358111 | NCBI WGS metagenome assembly VFSW01 (sample SAMN11554181, study PRJNA540505) | mine drainage metagenome | isolation source: sediment from site ElyBrook_90M | place: USA: Ely Copper Mine, Vershire, VT | collected 2017 | reverse complement strand
CCCTCCACCCCCGGCCCGCGCCCCCCCCCCCGGGGGGTTAATTGGGCCGGCGGGCGGTCCATCACCTTTACCTACAAGACTGCCTCGATCATCGGCGATCTGGGGAGAAACGTCCGCGAATTGAGGAGTTTCATCACGCAGGACCGCCTGTTCCATGCTTTTGCCCGCCTGCCCGTCGCTTTCGAGACCGCCTTCGCCCATACCCGTTGGGCTTCGGTGGGGTCGATCACGGAAGAGAACTGTCATCCTCTGAGCAATTTTACCTGCTGCGCCGAGCCGGTCGGTGCCGCTCAGGAGAAACACTACCCCGTTTACGGAACGGGTCCCTGGTCCATCCACGTTGCGCTCAACGGGGACATCGACAACTATCAGCTCCTCCGGGACGCCATTGAGGCCGGGGGGGGTGTGATTGCGCCGGAGGTGACGACGGACACGAAGATCATCCCTCTCCAGATCGAGATGCATCTCCTCGCCGGCCATGACCTGACCGAGTCGTTTCGGCGCGCCGTTGGCGGCTTCGAAGGCTCCCATGCGATCGCCATGGTAAGCAATACCGAACCGGGGAAGGTGTTTCTCGCCCTGAGGGGAAGCGGCCAGTCCATCTATGTCGGAATTGCCCCCGACCGCTACCTCTTCTCTTCGGAACTCTACGGTCTGGTGGAGGAGACCCCCTTTTTCGTGAAGATGAACGGCGAGATCCCCTCACGGGCCGAGCGGCGGGAGACGACCGGCCAGATCTTCATCCTCGACCAGGACGCGCCCGGCGGCGCCGCCGGCATCAGGGGGCTCTGGTACGACGGGACACCGCTTCTCCTCGGCGAGCGGGACATCAGGAGGGCGGAGATCACGACGCGGGATATCGACCGGGGCGACTACCCGCATTACTTCCTCAAGGAGATCACCGAATCGGTTGTCTCCGTCCGGAAGACCCTGCTCGGCAAGTACCGTATCGAGCGTGGCAGGGAGGGGGAGTACGCAGTCTTCAATCTCGGTGGCGACATTGTTCCCGAAAGAATCAGGGAAGCCCTGGTCGGCGGCAAGATCCGGCGGATCATCGTCATCGGTCACGGAACCGCGGCCGTCGCCGGCAGCACCGTGGCCGATGCCATGGAAAGCCATCTCAGGGGGAGCGGGCTCAAGGTAGAGGCCAGGGTCGGTTCGGAACTGAGCGGATTCTGTCTGGAGGACGACCTCAGCGACACCCTGGTCATCCCGATTACGCAGTCGGGGACGACCACCGATACCAACCGCGCCGTCGCGATGGCCGTGGAACGCGGCGCCCGGGTGATCGCCATTGTGAACCGCCGCCAGTCCGATATTACGGCGAAGGCCGACGGCGTTTTTTATACCTCCGATGGCAGGGACATCGAGATGGCGGTCGCTTCGACCAAGGCCTTCTACTCCCAGATCGTGGCCGGCCGCATCCTTGCCCTCTACCTGGCCCTCACGCTCAAGACCCTTTCCGCTGAGCGGATTGCGATGGAACTCCGTCGCCTTGAGCAGACGCCGGCACTGATGCAGCGGGTACTTGCGCGGAAAGATGAGATCCGCCTTGCCGCGGAGAAACTGGCGAGAGCGAAGCGGTATTGGGCAGTCGTCGGGAGCGGGCCGAACAAGGCGGCTGCCGACGAGATCCGGATCAAACTCAGCGAGCTCTGCTACAAGACGATCTCTTCCGACATCATCGAGAACAAGAAGCACATCGATCTGTCCGCCGAACCGCTGATCATCGTCTGCGCCGCGGGAAATCCGGAGGCCGTGACTGGAGACGTCGTCAAGGACGTTGCCATCTTCAAGGCCCACAAATCGAGTGTGGTTGTCTTTGCCGACGAAGGGGAGAAGCGCTTCGATCCGATTGCCGATGTGGTGATCCCCATCCCCAAGGCGTCAATGCCGCTTCCGGTGATCCTGAACACCCTCGCGGGCCATCTCTTCGGGTATTACGCCGCCTGCAGTATCGATGAAGACGCGCTCTTCCTGCGTGCGTTCAAAGGCCGCCTCAATCTGCTGATGGTGGGGCAGGCCAAACGGAATATGAGCCTCTATGAGAGTATCGCCGATGCCGAGCTCCATCGCCTCGTGAACAATTTTGCGGTGAGCTTCCACCGGTTGAGGAACGACGGCGCCTTTTCCATCACCGGGATTCGGACAATCGCCGATCTTACCATTCTTCTGAAATACGCGGCCGGGAAACTTCCCCTGGACGACCTTCGGCACGACTTTCCTGCGGCGGGGGAAACGGCCTCGCCAATCGATCTGTTGGACATCACGCTCGGTCATGCCGTGGATGAGCTCTCCCGTCCGATCGATGCCATCCGGCATCAGGCAAAGACGGTCACGGTCGGAACGAGCCGTAAGGAGACGCCTCTCAAGGGGATCATCTTTGAACTCATCGGGGAGATGGGCTTCCCCGCCAATGCACTCTTGAGCACCAATGTACTGCCCGTCAGCCGGATCCAGCGTGCCTTGGCCGCGGTCAACGGGTATACCCTCTATACCGTCAGCCGTCTCGACGCGGAAGGAAAGCCGGGAGACGATACCGAGATCGCGATCGTCCGCCGCGGCGGTATCTCCGTGGGGATGAGCTCGCGCGTCGAGAAGTCGGGGCGCCTGATGGGGACGAAAAAGAGCATCGTGGCTTCCGGCCACGTCTATGTGGGACGGGGTAAATCGGACGGCGCTCCGATCGTGATCATGCCGCTTCTGGGCGAGAATGATCGTGCCCGGCATCTCCTGCTCATCCATGTGAGCTTCAACGAGTCGCTCTCCATCGACGAGCGCAAGGAGATCCTGGGCGAACGGGCGGACGATCTGCGCGACCTCATCCAGGAGTACAACCTGAACTGGGACGATCGTTACCTCGGGGAGCTCCCGCTCGGGCTTCTCCTGGGCGAACCGGTGGAAGTCATCGCCGGCCGGATCAGGGAAGGCATGGGGCGCTTGACGGATGATGCGCTCCGGGGGGATGGGGCAAACTGACCCGCGCTTCGCCGGGACTTTCCCGGCGCGGGATACGCGAACCCGCCTGCGAGTGCTTACCCGCGGCTTGCCGCGGGTAAGCGAGCAGAAACGACGGGGGGGGATTCCTCCTAAGAATCGAAGACTCCCCGCAGCTTGCTGCGGAGAGCTTCAATACGGTTAAAGGGGCGTCATGAAGACAAAATTCATATTCATTACGGGCGGCGTTCTCTCCTCCCTCGGGAAGGGGCTTGCAGCGGCATCCATCGCGGCCATTCTCGAATGCCGGGGGCTCAGGGTGACCAATCAGAAACTCGATCCCTACATCAACGTCGATCCGGGGACGATGAGCCCTTTCCAGCACGGTGAGGTGTTTGTGACCGACGATGGCGCGGAGACCGATCTCGATCTCGGCCACTACGAGCGGTTCACCGGCACACGAATGGGGAAGGGGAACAACCTCACGACAGGCCAGGTCTACTTCTCGGTGATCTCCAAGGAGCGGCGGGGCGACTACCTGGGCAAAACGGTGCAGGTGATCCCCCACATCACGAACGAGATCAAGGACTACATCAGAAAGACCTCCGAGTGCTTCGATGTGGCGATCGTGGAGATCGGCGGTACGGTGGGCGACATCGAGAGCCTCCCCTTCCTCGAGGCGATTCGCCAGTTCCGCAACGAAGTGGGTCGCGAGAACGCGATCTTCATCCACCTGACCTGGGTCCCTTTCATCAGGACGGCGGGGGAGGTGAAGACGAAACCGACGCAGCACAGCGTCAAGGCGCTTCGGGAGATCGGCATCCAGCCCGACATCCTCCTCTGCCGGACGGAGAACTTCCTGTCCGACGATATCAAGGCGAAGATCGCGCTCTTCTGCAACGTGGAGGTGAAGGCGGTCTTCACCGCCAAGGATGTGGCATGCATCTACGAAGTGCCGCTTATCTATCATCGGGAGGGGGTGGATCAGAAGATCGTAGAATTCCTCAATATCTGGACCGGCCAACCCCATCTCGAGGCCTGGGAGGATGTTGTCGATAAGTCTCTCCACCCCGCCCATGAAGTCACGATCGCCATCGTGGGGAAGTACGTCAACCTCACCGACTCCTACAAGAGTCTCAACGAAGCCCTCCACCACGGGGGGATCGCCAACAACTGCCGGGTGAACTTACGCTTCGTCGATTCCGAGAAGATCGAAAAGGAGGGGCTGGGGGAGATGCTGGAGGGCGCCGACGGGATCCTCGTCCCCGGCGGATTCGGCAACCGGGGGATCGAGGGGATGATCACCGCCGTCGAATACGCCCGCGTGAAGAACATCCCCTTTTTCGGGATCTGTCTCTGGATGCAGATGGCGGTCGTCGAGTTCGCGCGGCACGTCTGCGGGCTCGCCGGGGCGAACAGTTCCGAATTCGACGAAGCCGGCCCCCACGCGGTCATCGACCTTCTTCCCGAACAGAAAACGATCACTGAAAAGGGGGCGTCGATGCGCCTGGGGGCCTATCCCTGTATCGTATCGGAGGATTCCTTTGCCTGTGCGGCCTATAATTCGACGGAGATCAGTGAACGGCACCGGCACCGGTATGAATTCAACAATGCATTCAAGGAGACGCTTCTGGAAAAGGGTCTCCGGATCACCGGCATGTCCCCCGACGGCAGGCTTGCCGAGATCATCGAGATCGGGGGGCATCCCTGGTTTCTGGGCTGTCAGTTCCATCCGGAGTTCAAGTCCCGGCCCACGAAGCCCCATCCGCTCTTCAGCCACTTTATCCGCGCCGCCCTTCAGGGGAAGGTGACGTGAGATATGGTTTCCCCGCCGCTGGCAACAATTTTCCGCGGCGTCGGCGATAAATTCGCTTGACACGCTAAAGCCCGATTCATATACTCTGCCGTCTCAAAACACGGCGTTGCTTCTGTTTTCACTAAGGAGGTGATGCAGCGCTTATCTGTTCGGGAAGGATCCAGAAATCATTCATATTCAACCAGGAGGAGGTGCCCATGAAAAAAATCGTAATTTGCCTTTCGATTTTGGTTTTTGTCGCTGTTTTTGGTTATGGCAGCGCCCAAGCTGCCAATCCCGACAAGATCAAGGTCGGGATCCTGCTTCCCCTTACCGGCACGTTTGCAGCGGTGGCCGCGACCCAGAAAGAAGGCGCGTTGCTGGCGATTGATGTCGTCAATAATCGGGGCGGTCTGAACATGCCTTGGGGGAAAGTCAAGGTGGAGGGCCTGGTCGGCGATGACGAAGCCAAACAGGATGTGGGCGTCCGGCGCTACCGCTACATGGTTTCGGAAGGGGTCAAGGGCGTGGGCGGTCAGACCTGGGCACCGCTGGCCTTCGCCATCAACGCCATCGTTTCCAAGGAACCGATGCCCTATTTCCCCGTCTGCATCATGGGCAAAGACGCCTACAAGAAGGGGACGCTGGCCAAGACGAGTTTCGCCACGGCCTACAGCCCCTGGACGGTGGGGTACATGGACGGCTCCGCCGCCATCAAGACCCTCGGCAAGAAGAGGATCTTCTTCCTGGCCCGCTCCGACAGTTGGGGCTGGGATATCCGGGACGGCGTTTATGCCGCCGCCAAGGAACTCGGCGCACAGATCGTCGGTTACGATGAGGTGCCATTGGGCACGAATGACTTCACGACCATCCTCCAGAAGGTCAGGGCCGCCAAGCCCGACGTCTTCATCTCCGCTCAGTTCGCCGCCGACGCCGTGGCGCTCCTCAAGCAGTGCTACCAGATGGGCCTCAACAAGGAGATGACGATCTTCAACGCCTTCATCACCAATGTCGTCGCCAAAGGGCTCCCGCCCGAGGCGCTCCAGGGCGTCTACTCGATGCACTACTTCTACTACGACCTGGCCGGCTTCCCGGACAAGGAACTGGTGGCATCCGCCAAGGAGTTCACCGACCTGTACCGGGCGAAGTACAACGCGCCGCCCGACGCCTACGCCGCCATCGCCTACGTTGCGTACACGGAAATGCTCCACGCCTTCGAGCTGGCCAAGACCTTTGATCCGCTCAAGGTTGCAGACGCCATAATGGCCAACAGGGATTTCAATACGGTCAAAGGCCCCGCCCAGTTCCGGGAAGACCACTCGACCGTCTACAAGTACGCCGCTTTTCTGGTCAAGGGAAAGGGTCCCGGCGAACAGAAGAATGAATGGGATCTTTTCAAGGTGGAAGGCTACCAGGGCGGTGATTCGGTCATGCCGAGTCTGAAGTCCCTGGGTTACTAAACCTCTCTCCGCCCCGGTGAATTGCCGATCGATAGCCTCACCGGGGCGGAATTATACAAAAGGGTTTGCCGTGAGCACAGATCTGGGCGAAGAAATCATCAAAACCGAAGGGGTGACGAAACGGTTCGGCGAGTTGGTCGCCGTCGACAAGGTGGATTATGTGCTCCGCGAAAACGAAGTGGCCGGCATCATCGGCTCCAACGGCGCGGGCAAGACTACCTTCTTCAACCTCGTTACCGGATATTATCTCCCCGATGAAGGGACCATCCGTTACCAGGGTCGGGACGTTACCCGCACGACCCCCCAGGAACGGGTCGCCCTGGGGATGATGCGGACCTTCCAGTTGACCTCCACGTTCGACAACCTCAGCGTGATCGACAACCTGGTCCTCTCCTTTTTTCGGGCGCACAGGAAATCGTCGTTGTTTCACCTGTTCACGAATACTTGCAAGCGACACCGTGCCGATGAGAAAATCATCTCGATCCTGGAGACCTTTGAACTGCAGGATGTGGCCGCCCGCGAGGTGAAGCATCTGAGCCTCGGCGAAAAAAGACGCCTTGAGATCGCCATGGCGATCCTCGCCGAACCGAAGGTGCTGCTCCTGGACGAACCGCTGGCAGGACTCGCCGAGTCGGAGATCAAAAGCGTCCTGGGCGTCCTGCGCCAGCGCATAGGGAGACAGACGATCCTGATCGTGGAGCACAAGATCTCCCAGGTGGAGGACTTCCTGCAGCGGCTCACCGTCATGCACGAAGGCAGGGTCATCGCGGACGGCGGGTACGAGGAGTGTCTCCGGAATCCGGAGGTTCGCAGAAGCTACTGGCAGATCGACGTCTCCGAGGACCGGGGCGCGGTCGCCTGCCCATAGGGAGTTCATGACGATGAATCAGACTGAAATACTGACCGTCCGAAACCTCAACGTTTCCTACGGCGAATCCAAGGTGCTGTTCGATGTCGAAATGTGCGTCAAACCGGGGCAGGTGGTTGCCTGCGTGGGGCGCAACGGCGCCGGCAAGTCCACCCTGCTCAAGAGCATAGCGGGATTTGTAAAACATGTTAGGGGAACGGTTACCTGCGACGGTGCGAACCTCTTGGGCATCCGGGCCTACGACATCGCCAAGATGGGGATCAAGTACATTCCCCAGGACAAGAAGGTCTTTTCCGATCTGACCGTCCAGGAGAATCTGGAGCTGGGCAGCTACGCAACCAAGGATTACAACTGGGATCACGTGACCGACTATTTCCCCAAGCTCAAGGAGCTGATGAACCGGAAAGCGGGCTTCCTCTCCGGCGGGGAGCGGCAGATGCTGATGATCGGCCGGGCGATTCTGGGCAGCCCCAAGGTCCTCTTGATCGATGAACCGACCGAGGGCCTCGCCCCCAGCATAGTGGCCCATCTGAGAGATGTCTTCAAGGAGCTGAGCAAGAAAGCGGCGCTGGTGATCGTCGAGCAGAACCTGCCCTTGGTTTGCGCCATCTCCCAAAAAATCTACGCCCTCAAGGAGGGACGGATCGTCATGGAATTGGTCGGCGAACAGATCGCGGCGAATGTGTGCGAGGGCTACCTCTAATCAAAAGGAATTTCCATGAAAAACATATTCAGGTGGTGGTGGGGCATACTGTTGGCCTTTTTCCTGTTGGCGTTGATCAGGGTATTCCTGCCCTTGCCCTTCTCCAACGAGATTATCATTTTTTCCATCTACGTCATGGGGTGCAGCTTCCTTTTGGGGCGCGTCGGGTTCATCTCCTTCGGACAGCCGGCGTATTTGGCGACCGGCGCCTATGCCACCGCTTTTTACCTCTTTTACTTCGGCACCAACCCCTACATCGGCATCCTGATCGGCATTGGTGCCGGGATCGTCATGTCGCTCATCGTCGGCCCCCTCTTTGTCCGGCTGCGCAGCGACTACTTCGCCCTGGTCAACCTGGCTCTGGCGGTGATCATCTTCTACCTGATGCAGAAGGTCCTGGCGCCCATCACTCAGGGGGACAACGGGCTGTGGTTTTTGACCAACATGAAATCAACGCCCATTCTGGACATCACCAAACCGACGGAATTCTATCTCTTCGCCTTTCTGGTGGGGTTTGCGATTTGGGGTTTCTACAAATATCTCAACGACACCCTGTACGGTGCCTGCTGCCTGGCCTCCAAGATCAACGAGGATAAGGTCAAGTTTCTCGGCTACAGCAACTTCAAGATCCGTCTGCTGGCCTTTGTCATCGCCAATACGACGACGGCCCTGGCGGGTTCGATGTACGCCGTCTATTTGGGCTTCGTGAGCCCCGAGATGACCAGCGCGCATCGCGCCGCCGACCCGGTCGTGGTGACGATTCTCGGCGGCGTCGGCACGCTGTACGGCCCTATCGTCGGCGCGATCGCCTACGACGGTATGAAGGACCTGATCAGCGACCTGATCGGCAACTGGGAGCTGTTCATCGGCTTTTTGCTGGTCTTCATCATGCTCGCCGGGGAAAAGGGCATCTGGGGATCGTTGGAGCCGCGGCTCAAAAAGGTGTTCTCCGGGAAGCGCGCGTAAAACAGGAATGAACGATAGGGGAGACACGGGTTCATGATAGATACACAACTGCTGATTTCCGGCGTGATCTTCGGTCTGAGCATCGGGAGCATCTTTTTCCTGATGGCGATTGGTTTGTCCCTCTGTTTCGGCTTGATGCGCATCATCAGCCTCGATCAATTACTCTATTACTCTGTCGGCGCGTACATTACCTACACCATCAGCGCTTACGGCGGCAGCATGTGGCTGGGTGCCCTGGGGGGACTGGTCGTGGCGGGCATCGTCAGTTTCGCCGTGGAGAAGTTCATTTTCCTCAGGATCTACGAGAGGGACATAGCCTTCACCATGATCACCTCCTTCGGGATTTTGATCGGCGGGGTTGGCGTCATCAAGGCCATCTGGGGACTCGTCCCGCGTCCGGTTCCCATGCCGATCATGACCCAGACGTATATCATGGGCACGGAGATCCCCGTTTACCGGCTGATCGTCGTCGTCATCGCTGCGCTGGTGTATGTGGGCATTTGGCTCTTCTTGAACAAGACGATCACCGGCAAGGCGATCCGGGCCGGCATCGAGGATGTCGAGCACGTCGAGGGCCTCGGCATCAACGTCTACCGTCTGTTCACCATCACCTTCATCATCGCCGGGACCCTCTCGGGGCTCGCCGGGGGGCTGCATGCACCGCTGATCATGGTGGATCCCCAGATGGGGCTCGATGTGATGCCATTCATCTTCATGGTCGTCATCATCGGCGGCCTGGGCAGCATCAAGGGGACCCTGATTTCCGCCCTGATCGTCGGGCAGGTAGTCTCGATCGGTTCGCTCATCTACGCCCCGCTCGCCCAGATGGCGCCCTTTGCCATCATGTTATTGATTCTCCTGATCAAACCGACCGGTCTGTACGGGAGCAAGTTGTTGAAACGGTAGGGACCACGGCGGTGTGATCGAGCCAGGCGACAGGGAGTTTTGTTGATATCACAGAAGACTTCCCCCTTTACCCTCTTTGCCGACTACAATTAACGTCTATGGCAGTTGCCGTGGTCAAAATTGTCGTGGCTCGTGGCCGGGGCAGGAGTATGGGGGAATGAGAACGGAGGCAAAGGTAATGGGTAGTCGCAGCAAAGTAACCATCAGGGAGAGCAGTTATCAGACCTGTGCCGAGGCGGTGGAATACGCCTTTGCCTCGTTCCCCCTGGCAATCGAGGGAAAAAGCGTCGTCGTCAAGGTCAATGCCATTCGGGCGTGCGATCCGGATACCTCGGCCATCGTGACCCATCCGGCGTTGCTCAAGGCTCTCATCGATAAACTGGAGACACTGGGGCCGAAGCGGATCATCGTCGGCGATTCGGTAGGGACGGAGTCCTACGGCAATTCCCAGTATATCTTCGATACCACCGGACTGGCGGCGGCCGCGGGGCCGTATTATCGCAATCTCTCGCTCAACCTGAAGATGGTGGATGTTAAACGGCCGTTTGAACGCCGGGTCGCCGTGCTCAGGGACGTCCTGGATGCCGACGTCTACATCTCGCTGGCGAAGATGAAGACCCACGGCATGACGATGCTCAGCGGGGCGGTGAAGAACAACTACGGGCTCCTGGCGGGCGCGCAAAAGTCCTGGTACCACTATTATTCAGAACGGCCGGAGCTCTTCGCCGAGATCCTGATCGAGATGTATCGGATGCGCCCGCCGGATATGGTGATCATGGACGGGATCCTCGCCATGGAGGGGTACGGGCCGTGCTCGCCGGAGGTCCGCCGGGTGAACAAGATCCTGGCCTCCACCGACGCCGTGGCGCTCGACGCCGTCATAGCCCGGATGATGGGGTTCAAAAAGGACGAGGTGCCTTACCTGCGCATCGCCAGGGAACGGGGGATCGGCGAGACCGATCTCGACGCCATCGAGATCGAAGGCGATGCATCGCCCATCGAGGGGTTCAATCGGCCCGTCGTCATCCCGGAATCGTCCTATTGCTACCTCTCCGGCGTCGGGGGGGGGAAGACCAGCCGGGCCTTTTTTGCCGACCGGGTATGCTATCGGCCGGTTTTCCGGGCGGAGAACTGTCCCCCCGGGTGTGTGGCGTGCGTGGCTGCCTGTCCCGCAGAGGCCCTGAAACCCGGCATTCCCCCAATGCTGCTATCGGAGCGGTGTATCCTCTGCAGCGCCTGCAGGGAAGCCTGCACCCACGACGCGGTACGCTTCATTCCCGACGCGGCGCTGCTGAAGGAGCTCTCGCGGTCCTAACCACTACGTTTCCCTCTCAGACGCTGTGAGAATATGCGCAGCGTGGAGATCGTGATCCCTCCGCGTGCTGGACCGGGAGCGCAACCCGCAAGCCCCGTCGTGCAGACGGGGATAAGGGGCGCAATAAAAAAAAGAACTTTGCTCACGCTGAAGCTGCGGGGGCAGGGTGCCCCGAAAAATCTCCAATGCACGCTTCCAGGATCCGATCTCCGACGATTTCTCTGAAACAAGCCTATGGGGTTTTTAATCGACGCTTGACGAGGCGGATCAGGCCCGGCAGGACGATGGATAGCAGAGCGATCCCCCACATGGCCATGCAGAGGGGCGATTCCCAGAGGCTCTCGACCCTCCCTCCGGAGATGATCAGCGTCTGCCGGAAGGATCTTTCCATCACGGGTCCCAGGACCAGTCCCACCACCAGCGGGGCGGGATGATAGCCGTATTTGCGCATCACATAGCCGATGGTCCCCGCCCCCAGCATCACCCAGACGTCGAAAAGGGCACCGTTGTCCCCGTACGTGCCGATGGTACAGAGAACCAGGATGACCGGCATCAGGTACCGGGAAGGCACACGCACGAGCTTGGCGAAGATCCCTACCAGCGGAAGGTTCAGGATCAGGAGCATGGCATTCCCGAGATAGAAGCTCCCGATCACCCCCCAGAAGACGTCGGGACGGTCGCGCAGGAGAAAGGGGCCCGGGGTGATGCCGTGCAGCAGCATCCCCCCCAGGAGTACCGCCGTTGCCGGGGTGAAGGGCAGTCCCAGGGAGAGCAGCGGGATCATCGCTCCGCCGGAGGCCGCATTGTTGGCGGATTCGGGACCGGCGACCCCTTCGATGGCGCCGTTGCCGAACTCCTCCGGGTGCCGGGAGATCGACCGTTCCATCCCGTAGGATGCGAAGGAGGCCATCGTGGCCGCGGGCCCCGGCAGGAGGCCGATCAGAAAGCCCAGGACGGAACCGCGCGCAATGGGGGCGACCGACCGTTTTAACTCCGATCGGTTGGGGTAGAGCTCGCGGAATTTGACGGGGAGGATCTCCGCCGGCTTTTCCCGGGCGGCCAGGACCTCAAAGACCTCGGCGATCCCGAAGAGGCCGGTGGTGATCGCGATGAAGCTGATGCCTCCCTGAGCGGTTTCGATGCCGAAGGAGAAGCGTTCCAGACCGCCGATCGGATCCATCCCCATGGTGGAGAGGATCAGCCCAGCCATCATCATGATCAGCGAGCGGATCCGCGATTTTCCGGTCAGGTTGGACAGAAGGACGACCCCCAGGACCGTCAGGGCAAAGTATTCGGCCGGCCCGAAGGCGAGGGCGGTCCTGGCGAGGAGAGGGGCGAAGAACTGCAAGGCGATCACGCTGAAAGTCCCGGCGACGAAGGACCCGATGGCAGAGATGGCCAGGGCCGCGCCGGCCCGCCCCTTTTTCGCCATCGCATAGCCGTCGAGGGTCGTGACGACGCTGGCGGGTTCTCCGGGGACATTGACGAGGATCGAGGTCGTCGAGCCGCCGTACATGGAGCCGTAATAGATCCCCGCCAGCATGATCAGGCCGGCGGTGGGGCCGAGCTTCAGAGTCAGGGGAATGACCAGCGCCATGGCCGCCGCTGGACCGAGTCCCGGCAGCACGCCGATCAGTGTGCCGATAACCGCCCCGGCGAAGCAGGAGAAGAAGTTGGCGGGTTCAAGGGTGATGAGAAGATACGATAGGATGCCGTGGTCAGACACAGGAACAATCCTCCCTTAGAAAAAAATGCCTTGCGGAAAGGACAACTTCAGCCACATCACGAAGAGGAGATAGCAGAAGATACCGACGCCCGCGGCAAGGGCGATCGGCCTCCCCCAGTCCTTCGCCTCCATGAGCCTGCTCGCAAGGATCACGAGAAGAAATGTGGAGACGAAAAAACCGATCCACTGCATCATGAGAATGTAAAGGACCAGCAGGACCGTCAGGGCGACAACCTTCGCCTCTCCCGCGTTTTCCCGAAAATAGTTCCGTACCGATGCCGCCCTTGTTGCTCCAGTCGCCCCTCGCTGGTTCGGCGTCCCGGGCGCCAGGAGGGCGCGGATCAGTTGCCCGGCGGCCAGGATCAGCAGCACCACGCCCAGGATCAGGGGAAAGACCGCGGGCCCCGGGCTTTCCCAGGTATCAAGGGGGTAACGGGTCGTATAAATCAAGAAAATCAAACTGAAGAGGATCAGCACCAGGCTGCTGGCGATCTCTTTTCTCGGGTTCATTGGCCTGTACCTGAAACGTGCATGTTATTATATATATAAACGGTGCGCCCCTCTCGGAGCGGGGCGCACCGAGTCCGGTTCTTACTTCTTCAGGAGTCCGGCGTTTTCCATGATCTCCCGTGTCTCCTTATCCATCTCGGCGACGAATTTGCCGAAGGCAGCAGGCGACTGGTATCGGGGGCTCGAACCGAGCGAGGAGGCAAAGTCGATCCATTCCTTGCTCTCCACGGCCTTTTTCACCAGCGGGCTCAATTTGTCGACGACGGCCTGGGGCGTCCCTTTCGGAGCGGCGATGCCCCTCCACTGATCATACACGAGATCGATACCCTCTTCCTTCATCGTCGGGACGTTTGGCCAGATGTTGATCCGGTTCTCGCTGCTCACCGCCAGGATGCGGACCTCCCCGGCCTTGACCTGGTTGAACACCTCGGCGGGGTGCTGGCTCGAGGCGTCGATCTTGCCCCCCATCAGGGCTGCCATCGCCAGACCCTGCCCGAAGGGGACATGGATGACCTTGATTCCGGCCTTGGATGCCAGGGCGACGGGCACCATATGGGTCACGCTTCCCATCCCGGAGTTGCCGATCGTCACCTTACCGGGGTTTGCCTTGCAATAGGCGATGAACTCCTTGAGGTCCTTCCAGGGGGCGTTCTTGGCCACGGCGATCGAGACCGTCTCGCTGCCGATCCCGGCGATCGGTTCGAAGGCAGTGTAATTGTACGGGATCTGTTTTCTGGCGGCCAGGGTGTTGATGGCGCCGGAATACCAGATCAGCGTGTAGCCGTCGGGTTTCGACCGGTGCACCTCGTTGTAGGCGACGGCCCCGCCGGCGCCCAGCACGTTGCGGACCACCATCGGCTGTCCCAGGTCGCGTGAGATGATCTCCGCGAGTTTCCGGGCCTGGATGTCGGCCGCGCCGCCCGCGCCGAAAGGATTGATCAATTCCACCTGCTTGACTGGCCAATCCGCTGCCGAGGCTGCGCCGATCCCTCCGATGGACAGGGCTGCGATGAGAAACAGCGTTGTAAGGATTGGACGGCTTCCGAACACATCGATTATTCTCTTCATTGGTTTTTCTCCCTTCATCGTCTTGAATCCGTTGTTTTTCGACCGGGCTACACCATCGCCCATGCCTCTTTTATCACCCGCTTGGTGTTGGCAATGACGGCCTCCGACGTCTCCTCCGCAAGGAGCGGTCTCACTTCCGCGCTGAGGACCGGCCGCTTCGCCGGGTCGAGGAGCTTCAGGTCGAGCAGGAGCCGGAAATAATCCCTCACCTGCGGGGTATCGACCTCCCCGCCCGGCATGCCGAACCGCGGCTGAAGGTCCCCGTAGCCCGGGTGGCGCTTGTCGCGGAAGGCGGCGCTCCCGATGTGGAAGTGCATGGGGTACTTCTTCACCAGGGGAATCGCCTCCTCAGGGGTCGTCCGCAAGAGCGCAAAGTGGGAAAGGTCCGCCAGGACGCCGAAGTTGGGGAACTCCTTGTTCACCGCAGCGGCGACGTCCGCGGCGTCATGGAAGTCGCCGATCAAGAAGCTCTTGTCGATGTCTTTATCGAAGACCTTCATGTAGATCCCGATCGAGCCCTGCTCCTTGGCGTACTGGCAGATCTCCTTGAGGGAGTCGATCAGGATCTTCTTCCCTTCCTCCTTCTTCGCTTCTCCGGGGTGCTTTCCCGAAAAGACCCGCATACAGGAGGCGCCGAGCTGGAAGGCCTCGTTGACGCCGTTTCTCATTGCGCTCATCGCCTTCTTGCGCTCCTTGGGATCGGGATCGTTGACGTTGAGCTTGAGGGAGAACATCCGGGGCTGGTTCGCATAGCAGACCTCCAGGTGCGAGGTCTCCAGGAGTTTTGTCGCCTCGTGGCGCACCTTGGGGTCCTTCATCCAGCCAACCTCGACGGCCGTCCAGAAGTCATCCTCGACGATCTTCCGGAGCGTCTCCACGATGACGTTGCCCTCCCCCGTGGTCGCCTCGGGATAGGCCTTGAAATGGACGATCCCGAGCTTCATGTACTTGTAAATCGAAAAATTTTCCATAACGTCTCCTTTACTGGTTTATGACACCTTCACCACCACCTTGATCGCATCCTCGATCCGCTCGCGGACATACTTGAAGGCGGTCGGGAGCTCCTCAAGGGGGAAGGTGTGGGTGTGCATGAGCTTGGCGTCGAACTTTTTCTGGTTCATCAGGGCGGCGGCGCGGTGGGTGGCGCTCTTCCCCTCGCCCCGGATCCCGTAGAGGTAGATGTTGTTGCGGACGATCTTCGCCAGATCGACCAGTGCGGGCTTGCCGGGGAAGGCGGCCAGGCAGATCCGTCCGCCGCGCTGGGTCATGTCCATGGCCTCGTTCAGGGCATCGGCCGCACCGGAGCACTCCAGGACGTAGTTGACACCCCTGCCGCCGGTGATCCTTTTCACCGCCTCGACGGCGTTCTCCTTCCTGATGTTGACCACATGGTCCGCGCCCAGTTTGAGTCCCAGGTTCAGCCGCGAGTCGCGCGTCCCGGTGAGGATGACCGGCTCGGCGCCGAGGGCCTTGCCGACGGCGACCCCCATCAGACCGATGGGCCCCGGGCCGGTGACGACGAGGCTCTCCCCGGCGATCAGGCCGCCCAGGACGTCCAGGCCGTACATGGCCGTGCCCGCGGTGACGATCAGGGTCGCCTCCTCGTCGCTCATCTCATCCGAGACATGGACCAGGGTGTTGATGTGGTTGACTGCGTACTGGGCGAACCCGCCGTCGGTGGTGAAGCCGTTGGCGCGGTGCCCCTTGTTGTGGCCCTCGTAGTTCAGGCCGTAGTTGAGGCAGGAGGTGTACATCCCCTGCCGACACCGCTCGCAGCGGCCGCACCCGGCATGGATCTCCACGGCGACGCGGTCGCCGATTTTGTACTCGTCGACGCCCGCCCCGAGCTTGACGATCGTGCCCATGTACTCGTGGCCCGGGGTGAAATTCTTGTTGAAGGGGGGGCCGCCCCGGACGATGGCGGGGAGCCCCTTGGTGATGATCTCCACGTCGGTTCCGCAGATCGAAACTGCGTCGATCCGCACCAGGACCTCGGCGGGACCCGGTTCCGGAACGGGCTTTTCGGTAAGCCGAAGCTGTTCCGGATCGTCGAGGACCCAGGCCTTCATGGTCTTGGGAACGGCAAGTGTTTTGGTTTGAGTTGTTCCAGTCATGGCTTTCCTCCTGACTTTCCGAGTTGGCTGCAGATGAAGGCTATCTTCGCCGTGTCCTCGGTGAGATCGGACAGGTAGTAGGCGGTCTTCAGGTCCTGCGCTATCGCCAGGATTCCGTGTTCCTCCATCAGGAGCACCCTGGCCGCGGGGTATTTCAGGAGCCCAGCTTTGACGTACTCGTAGAGTTCGGTCGAACCCGACATGGCGCTCTCGATCCGGGGCACCTCCTTCAGGACCCCCTGGGCGGAGACCGTGACCATCGGCAGCTTCTCGACGCAATTCGAGTAGGCCGTCGCGTAGGGGGGGTGGCCATGCGAGACCGCCCCCGCCTCGGGGCGGAGCTGGTAGACGGCCAGATGGAACCCCGTCTCCTTGGAGGGCCTTAGGCCGCAGGGGTTTTCCAAAATCGTCCCGTCGATCTTCATCAAAAGGTTGATCTCGGGTTCGATGTCCCCCAGAGAGATGCCGGTCGGTGTGATGAGGGCGGTGTCCGTGCCGGGGATCCGGACGCTGATGTTTCCGCCGGTTCCGCTGACGAGCCCCCGGTTGAACGAGCGCTTGGAAAACTCGGAGAGCTCTTTCCGGAGGCGGATGATTTCCATTTCGTTGCTCATGGTGTTTTACGCTCCTTTTCCATGTATGATATCAATTGGTCGACGCAGGCATCGACGAACGCAGCGTCATTGATATGGGCGTCGATTTCCTTGAGTTGGATTCCCTTGTGAAGATGAGCCCGCAGGGCCTTCAACAGGACCCCATTTCCCGCCTCGTCATAGAGGGGCCCTCCCGGGGCGCCGTAAATTGACCACCCCTTCAGCGGAATCATGACCGCCGTGGGTCCTGCGGCCGCGTTCAACCGCTCGGCCATAACCCGGCCCACCTGCGCCATCTCCCTGCGGGAAAGTTTGACATTGGCGTTGTAGGGGTTGTGCATGTAGGTCTTTCGTTTTCTCAACCGGATGGGAATGGATTCCCGGGGACCGAAGCAGAGGTACTCGAGACCGCCCGCGGAAACAACCTGGGGGATGCCTCTCTTGCCCGCTGCGGTCAGGCGGCCGGGATTGACCGGCTGGTAGGCCCCGGCGCCGACGACCTCTTCGGCCAGCTCGTGGGGGGTCAGGTCGAAGACGCCCTGGATCAGTCCCGCTTCGATCAGGTCCTCCATGGCCGACCCGCCCGCGCCCGAGGCGTGAAAGGCAACCACCTGAAATCCCCTCTCCTTGAGGGCGTTCACCGCCCGGCTCGCCGCGGGTTCGGTGTTTCCCAGGGCGGTGACGGCGATGGTCCGTTCCCCCGATTTCATGGTGATCCTCGTTCCATGCTCGGCCATTCCGACGATGGATGCCACGGCGTTGGCCAGGATGGGACCGGTGACCGGATTGGTCCCTCCCAGGAAATCGCCCACCGAAAAGACGACCCCGATATCCCGGTCTCCCACGTAGGGTCGGATATTGCCCGAGGCGACGGTGGAGACGAGATGCTTCGGAAACCCGAAGGGTAAAACCCGCATGGCCATCGCCGAGACGGCCGTCCCCTGGTTGCCCCCGAGGCCGATGACGCCCGCGATCGCGTTTTCGGAAAAAAGGCGGGAAAGGAGCTTTCCCGCCCCTCTCCCCATGGTTTCCATGATCCGGTCCCGCTGGCCCGTCCGGACCAGGTACTTCAGTTCCCAGCCGCCAAGCTGGGCCACCATGTCGTTCGGGTAGTCCGCCTGGAATGCGGGCGGACCCAGGGACCCGATGTCGATGACCGTGGCGGCGTAGCCCAGGGTTTCGAGGAGACCCCTCATCGAGGCCACCTCGGCGCCCTTGGTATCCAGCGTCGCCAGGATGGCAATGTTGCCCTTGCGGATCATGCCTTTCCTTCTTCTGTCAAAAAGGGGGACCGAAGCCCCCCTGCCATTGCCTTGGCTAATCCCTCCAGAAACGCCCCGTCCACTCGCGCTTCTCAGCGGGCACCTTGATGTCGAACTTCTTCACCTCTTCGAGGAAGGCGGCCAGGTGGTTGCCGATCCGCTCGAAAACGGCACGGCCCTGCTCGACGCTGGAGCGCAGCGGGTTGCCGATGGTGGCCGTATCGGAGTACTCGTGGTGCATCATCGGGACGAAGATGTTCTCCGAGCCCTGGAACTTGACCGTGTTGGTGCCGTCCGTCTTGGAGAAGGCGGGGCCCATCCAGCGGGGGGCATGGGCGCTGTCCGCCTTGGCCCGCTCCATCTTGACCGCTCCGTCGTAGAGGCCCTTGTCCGTCAAGTAGGCCATCGTCGTGGATGTCTCCAGTTCGCCGGCGTGCCAGCCGGGGGTCTCCTCCGGGGGGCCCGTCATCAGGTCGGCGACGACGGCGCAGTCGCGCTCCGTGGGGGTCTTGTAGTAGGCGCAGAAGCAGCCCGTCTCGGCCCGCAGGGTTCTGAGCGCGTCGCCCTGGGAGCCCATGTTGGTCCCGTGGTGGGAAACGAAGATCAGTTTGTTGTAGCCCGCGAAGATCAGGCTGCGGCCGATGTTGTACAGGACATGGCGGAAGGTCTCGGGGGAGAAGGTGACGGTGCCCGCGCCCCAGCCGGGTTCGCCCGTGTGGTGGGTTGAAACGCCGAAGGGAAGGAGCGGCGTGTAGAACACCTTCGCCTTCTTGGCCGCGTACTCGACACTGCCCATGGTGGTGTAGGAGTCGACGCCCAGGGGCACATGGTGACCGTGCTTCTCCATGCTGCCGACGGGGATCAAGACCGTGTCGTTGCCGGCCTTGATGGAGGCGGCGACGTCCGTCCAGGGGATTTCGTTGAGATCATAATGTTCTGTCATGGTGTTTCTCCTTTCTGTGGGTGTTCAGTTGGTTGTGCCGGATGTTAAAAAGACCGTGGTAAAGCTTTTCCATGAGCATAGTCCGGGGAAAACCGTTTGTCAATACTTTTTTCCGCTCCTCAGGCGGTCGATCCCCGCACCAGAAGCTTTGTATTGAAAAGCCTCAGTTTCTCGAACGGTTCTCCGGAAAGAAGGTTGATCAGCATCCGCATGGAAGCGACTCCAATATCGTACATCGGGATCTCGACCGTCGTCAAGGGAGGATCGAAGTAGGAACCCGGGGGGACGTTGTCGAATCCCACCACGGCCAGGTCCTTCGGGACATTCAGGTCCAGCTCCCGGGCCGCCTTGATGACCCCGAAGGCCATCTGGTCGTTGGCGCACAGGATCGCCGTCGGCCGCTCCGGCCCCGCGAGGAGCTCCCTGGCCAGGAGATGGCCGCTCTCCGGATTCCAGGTTCCCCGCTTCACCAGTTGCTCTTTCAGCGCCATTCCATTCTGGGCCAGGGCGTTGCGGTAGCCGGTCAGGCGATCCGCGGCCGTCGTGGAGCCATCCGGTCCGGCGATGCACCCGATGAGCCGGTGGCCGAGGTCGATCAGGTGCTGGACGGCCTGCGTGGCCCCGCCCATGTTGTCCACCATGACCGCCGGGAAGTCCACCTCGTGTCGGCCCACCACAACAACGCGCTCCTTGAGCTCCTTCAGGATGGAAAGGGTTTCGTACCCGTTGATGATCCCGCCGCAGAAGATCACGCCGTCGACCGATTTTTCGCGGAGGAGATAGATGTAGCGGATGATCCGCTCCTGCTTCCCGTCCGTATTGTGGAGCATGACCGCGTATCCCGCTTGGTCGGCCGTGTCCTGGATCCCCCGGACGATCTCCGCGTAGTAGGGGTTGGAGATATCGGGGATGATGATCCCGATGGTCATGGTCTTTTTCATGAGCAGCCCCTTGGCAAGGGCATTGGGGCGGTAGTCCAGCTCGCTGATGGCCGCCAGTACCTTCTCCCGGGTAGCCGGATTCACCTTGTGATCGCTTTTGTTGACCACCCTCGATACCGTGGCGATTGAGACATTTGCCTTGAGGGCGACGTCCAGTATGTTTGCCATGAACACTATCCGCTATGCGAAATAAGGAAAAGCTTTACCATGAAAGATACCCCGTTCTTTTGCCCCTGTCAATCATCATTTCATCATCATTTCAATCGCAGCAACGCCAGGGCCTCAGCGACTTCCCGGCCCTTGGCCTCGATGATGTCCAACAACTCCTCGGGTGTCCTGTCATCCACATCCGGTTTCCTGTTCGGGTTGACGGCCTTGAGGTCGTAGACCGCGTCCTCGATCTCCTTGGCCTTGGCGGCCAAGTCACGCGCCTCGTGAGTCGTCTCCGCCACCTTCGCTTCGATCTTCTCGATGGCCATTGCATCGCGCGGATGAGCCTTCTTCAATTCCTTGAGCCGTTCGTTCCACCGGGCCGCCTCCCGGCCCTTGGCGGTGGATTGCTCCTTGAGCGGCCGCGCCTCCTCTGCGGCGGTTTTCTTGCGCGCATCCCTATCCACGGTCCAGGACAGGCCGCTGTCGGCTCGCGTAGACAGGAGCCGCAGGAACTCCTCGAAGTGCTTGAGCGTCAGCGGAGTCTTTTTGCGCACCTTGACGTCCGTCAGGTCATAGTACCAGATCCTGTGCGTCGGCCCGCGCTTTGTAAAGAAGAGCAGATTCGTCTTGACGCCTGCCCCCGCCGCTGTAAATACCCCACCGGGCAGGCTGACGATGCACCAGAGGTCGCAATCGTCGAGGAGCTTGCGTTTGGTCTTGACGAAGGCGTCCTCGTTGGTTCGGAAGAGGAGCCCCTCGTCCAGGACGATCCCGCACCGCCCGCCCTCGCGCAGGCTGCGGATGACATGCTGGAGGAACAGCGCCTGCGTGGCTCCGGTCTTGTAGTCGAAGTTGGTCTGTGCCTCCTTGCCTTCCTTCCCGCCGAAGGGTGGGTTGGTGAGGATCACGTCGAAGGCCTGTGGCGCGTTCTCGAAGAGCCCCCCGTAGCTCTCCCTGCCGGTGAGCGTGTTGCCGTGCCAGAGGTTTGGCTTGTCGATGCCGTGCAGCACCAGGTTGGCCAGGGCGATGGGATAGATGAGGTTTTCCTTTTCCCTGCCCCAGAAGGTGCGCTGTTTGAGCGTCTCCAATTGCTCGGCGGTTCGCACCTTATCATTGTTCGGGCCGGCCATGTGTTCAAAAGACTGGGCCAGGAAACCACCCGTGCCGCAACCGGGATCGTACACGGTCTCGTCGAGCCGGGGATCGATCACCTGCACCATCGCCCTGATGACCTGGCGCGGCGTAAAGAACTGGCCGCCATCGTTTCCCTTCTCCCCCATCTTCAAGAGCAGCCCCTCGTAGACCTGCGAGAGGGTGAAGACATGCGTGTCATCCACCGCTTCGGTTGTGAGCTGATGCACCTTGTCCAGGACGTCGAGGAAATTGCGCTCTGTATCGATCCGCACCCGCTCGACGCCGGTCATGATTTCGCTGATGACCTTCTGGCGTGCCGAGGCGTCGGGGCGGACCCGGAGCGATTTCAGGTGCGGCAGCAGATCGGCGTTGACGAAGCTGAAAAAGGCGTTCTGCGGCGCGTTCTGTAACTCCACGCGCTTGTTAGCCCGGCCCGCGGGCAGCGTCTCCGGCGGTGCGCCCCAGTCGCGCCAGCGGTAGGGCGCCAGGAGCGAGGGGCTGAAGGGCACTCCCAGGGCCTCGGCCTCCCGTTCTTCGCGCGCTTCCTTCTCGTCGAGGATGCGCAGAAAAAGGATCCAGGTCAGTTCGGGGACATACTGCATGGCCCCGGCGCAGTTCCCGCGCCGCATGATGTCGCAGATGCTCTTGACCGCCTGGTCCACCGACTGCTGGGTGGCCAGCCGTTTGCCGTTTCCATTGCAGTTGCCGTTTTTTCTCTTTGCCATTCGTCACTTTCCGTCTTTGATGAGATTCACGACCATCTTGGTCAGGATGTCCTTCTGTTGCGGGTCGCTCTCCGCGATCATCAGCGTGATCGCGACCAGGGCGTTGTCGGCGATGTGCCGGGAACCGTCCGCGCGGTAAAGAATGCCGTTCTTTTCCATGAACCAGAGAAACAGGGCGGCGGCGATGCGCTTGTTCCCGTCCACGAAGGGGTGGTTCTTCACGAGAAAATAGAGGAGATGGGCGGCCTTCTCCTCCCGGCTCGGATAGAGGTCGCGGCCGGCGAAGGATTGCATCACCGCGCCCAGCGACCCGGCCATGCTCTGATCCTTTTCCCTGCCGAAGAGATTCGACCCGCCGAATTTGCGGCGCAGCTCTCCGATGACGGTCCTCGCCTCGGCGTGGTCGATCCCCCTGGCTTCACCCGCCTCCAGCGGGGGGACAGTAACCCGCTGGTGATCGTAATCGTCCAGGAGGTCGAGGGCCGAGGCATAATCTGTGACCACGTGCAGCAGCGCCCGGGCCTGGTCCGATGTCACGTCGTACCGCTCCAGAACCTGCCCTACCAGCTTCAACGACTGGCGAAGCTCTTTGAGGCGCTTGGCATTGACGGAATAGCCCTTGACCAAGTGATCCCGCAGGACCTGTGTCGCCCAGATGCGGAACTGGGTGCCGCGCAGGGAGTTGACGCGGTAGCCGACCCCGATGATCACATCGAGGTTGTACAGATCCATCTGCCGCAGTTTTCCATCGGCGGCAACCTGTGTATTTTTTGCACAAGTTGCCTTTTGGCCCAGTTCATCGGTTTCATAGATGTTGCGGATATGACGCAGGATCACCGAACGGTCCCGGCCGAAGAGACGGGCCATCTGGTGGGCGTCCATCCACAGCGTCTCTTTTTCCAGACGCACATCGATGCTCATGCTGCCGTCGGGAGTCCGATACAGCACGATCGCCCCGTCTTTATATTCAGACGGTTCCTCGCAGACAATATGCTTTTGCTTGCTCACGCTGCTTTTTGTCTTCATAACTCCCCCGCGAACGCTCGGCGCAGCAGCGTTGCGGGCAGGGCGTTAATGGCCGCAAGCTCAGCTGCCGCCGCCGCGCGGGCCTTTTCGGCAGTTGCTATTTGATCCTCGATAATCGCTACAATCCGTCGCTGTTCGGAAAGTATTGGAATTGCTATCTTGAGACTCTTCAGCCGAATTGCAGGCAAATGTGCAATCGTTGTTTTTGCATTGGAATCAATGAATTCGCTGTTAGAAGCCCCATGCCAGAGTCGATACATGACGAAAGATGGATCGATAGCATCATTGATTGGTCGTAGCCGATGAAGCGCTTTTTGGTAACAGCACCTACTGATTTGCCCCTGCCAGACTGCTGCTCTTCCGGGTTCTCCGCCTTCGCATACAAGCAAATCGCCTATTTTCAACTTCAGTATAGATTCCTGATCCTCAGAGAAATCCATCTCAGCAACGTCGGCTAGATCGAAACGATTCCATTGCACATTCGCATTCCGAATGTAAGGGACAGAGCGATTTCCTACCTTGCTCGCCGGTGACAGCATTTTACCTAACCGCACCTCACAAACGTCGTCCAGACGGACCCATCGCCAGCCATTAGGCAGAGGTTGGCCGGGCCGGGGGAAGGCCTGACGGAGGAAGGCGGCGGGCAGAGCTTTGGCCGCCTGTAGCTTTTCCTGGGACGCCTGGCGGGCTTTCTCCACCGCCGCCATCTGCTCCTTTAGCAACCCGGCAATCCGTCGTTGCTCCGGTAAGGGTGGAAGAGGGATTTCGAACCGTTGAAGAGATGACTTGGAAACCTCAGTAAAAGTAGCTCCGCTTCCAAGAGCTTGGATGTCCGGCACGGTTCGTTTCAATGTCCAATATAGGAAAATGGAATCGACTTCATGGCTTGGAACGAAGCTCTTGCAACCTTGATTCGTACATAATGGAACTCCCGCTATGGCTAAGTGGCCTATGGGCGCGCGACTGGACATAATTACTGTGCCAACAGGAAGCATTTCAGTACCACAGCTCTGCAAACCGTTGTATGTGATCCGTCTGGCGGTCGTGAGGATTTTGATATCAGAGAGCTTTCCCAAATCAGTAGGAGTTACCCAAACGATTTCACCGTCCCAATAGGCCGTATTCCCTGTATCAGGGGTAGAACCCCCGACCACCTCGCACACCTCGCCCAGCCTCACCCGGCGCCAGCCGGCGGGGAGTTTTCGTTTTTCGTCCTGTCTCCCTGATGTCTTGTCAGTATCCGCGCTCATGCCTTCTCCAGGAGGGTGGCGATTTGCTCGGGTGTGGGGAACTGGCCCTGCAATGCCTTCGGCAGGCGTTTGACGATGCGGTAGGTGGCCACGCCGATCGGCTTGCGGGCATCGCGGAGGGCGTACTCGACGATGGTACGGCTCTTCTCTTTGCACAGAATGATGCCGATGGAGGGGTTTTCCCCTTCTTCACGAACGAGATCGTCCAGGGCCGCCAGGTAAAACTGCATCTTGCCCACGAACTCGGGCGCGAACTCGCCGATCTTGAGTTCCACCGCCACCAGGCACTTGAGGCGGCGATGATACAATAACAGGTCGATGAAGTACTCCTTGTCGTCCACCTCCAGTCGGAACTGGCTGCCGACGAAGGCGAACAGGCCGCCCATGGCGCGGAGAAAATCCTCAATCCGGGCGATGAGGGCGCGCTCCAGTTCCCGCTCCGCATGCTGTTCCCCGAGTTCGAGGAAATCGAAGGTGTATTCGTCCTTGACGGCCAATTTTGCCTGGCTGCGCAGTTCCGGCGTCAGGGCCTTGTCAAAATTCGTCTGGTTCAGCAGGGTCTTTTCGTAGGATTGATTCTCGATCTGGTGGATCAGGACCGCCTTCGACCAGCCGAACTTGCGGGTCATGCGGATATAAAATTCGCGTTCGAGAGGTTCCTTGCATCGCATTAAAATAACGACGTTATTAGTCCAACTAATTTCTCTCACCAGTGGTGAGAGTTTTTCACTTCCGGCATAGGCACCATAAAACTGTCGCATTCGCCAAAGGTTTTGGGCTGAAAATCCCTGTATTCCTGGAAACTCACGCTGTAAATCTTGTGACAGGCGGGCGACTACCGATTTGCCCCAGCTATCTCCGCTTTGGCGCGTTTCGATTATGCTGCCGATGTCCCAGTAAAGGGAAATCAATTCCCTGTTGACCGCGCGTAAGGCTTCATACTGTGCAGCGCGCACGCGCTCCTTGACGTCGGCCAGCAAGCGGCCATAATCGACTTGCGTCATTTCTCTGACCGGTGGTGAGAGCTTTTCTCCAACCGGTTGTTGGAGATTTTTATCCTTTTCGCCGATTAGTGCAACCAGTGGCTGCAATTTTGGTTTCCCGCTGTTTTTCCCGGTCGTCTTCATCATGCGGCGAACATCCTTGTCTTGGTTTCAACGAGCAGGTCACGCGGGTTGCCAGCCCCTTGGAGGGCTGCCAGGCCGCCAGCCAATTTGACCTCCGGCGTCTGGAAGATCTGCGGGTTTTCCAGACCCTCGGTGCCGCCGCGTTCGAACTGGCTGGCGATGGCGCGGATGGTTTCGGCAGCCCGTTGCGACAGGGCGTTCAGCCAGTTCTCGTTCTTGTAGGTAAAGGCCAGCGTTCGGTCACGGCGGGTGCGTGGATTCATGCCCCAGCCGAGTTCGGCGAGGACATCGTAAAGGTCGTACTCCTGTTTTTCATCCACCATCCGCACGACCGTCGGCGAGCAGCCGGAGGTGATCAGGGCGTCGATCAGTTCCCGGCGCGAGGGAGGGTCGATCCAGCGGCTCCGGAAGTCGGCCAGCGTGCGGACCTCCTGAACCAGGCGGGCGGCCAGGCGGGCCTTGTACTCCTCGAGGGGAACGGGCATGGCCTTGCCGTCCACGTCGGCGACGATGAAACGGCCCGCGTCGGTGATGTGGACGTCGAATCCCTCGACGCTGATCGTCGGTTGCGGAAGCGGCGGATCGACAATGACCGGGCCGTCGGGGCCATCCGTGCGGGGCCGAGTGGGTTTCGTGATAAAGTCCTCGCCGAAGAGTCGTGTCGCGTCGGTATAGTCGTAGACCCGAAACATCAGCTTGCCCGTGGGTGCGTCGATGCGCGTGCCGCGGCCGACCATCTGATAAAAGCTGATGGGGCTTTTGAGATACTTGAAGAAGGCGATGTTCCGGACACAGGGCACATCCACCCCCGTGGACAGGAGATCCACCGTGGCGGCGATGAAGTGGCTTCGCGATGAGGCGCGCAGGTCCGGGAGTTGGTCGTTGCCGCTGCCGGCGGCGGTACATTTGAAGGCATAGTATTCGAGCCGCGGCCTGCCCTTCTCTGCGCACCAGTGGGCGTAGAGGTTGTTCAGACAGACGGCCACATCGTCGGCGTGACGGTCACGGGCGCAGAAGATGATGGTCTTCTGCTCGGGACCGCCGGTCTCCAGGAGGTATTTGAAGAGGTCCCGGCACATGGCAAGGACACGGTCGGGCAGGAGTATGCGGTCCTCGTATTGGGTTTTTTGATAGAGGTCTTCAATCTCTTCGGCGGTGATGGGCCGGCCGGTCACGGCATCCATAGGGCTGCGGGCGATGATCTCTTCCTTGGTGATGCCGGTGTCGTCGAGGTTCACCCGGCCCTTCTGGATCTCGCAGGCGGCCAGGTAGCCGTCCTCGATGGCCTGGGCAATGTCGTACTCGTAGGCCGGCTCGCCGAAGTAGGCGAGGTTGTTGGAGGTGATTTCCGCGTCGGCCAACACCTCCTTCGTGATGCCGTAGGGCGCCGGGAGATCGACATCCGGTTTTATGCTGAAAACCTTGGCCTTCCCGTCGGCGGCCAGCGGCAACTCCTCCAGGGACGCCGTTTTGCGCTCCTCCGTCTGCCGCTTCAGGCTTTCCACCAGTTGCCGGGGGGTGGCGGTGAGGCCGATCTGTACGGCCTTCCGGTTCCGGGTGAGCACTTGCGACCACTTGCCCCAGGCCGAGCGATGGCATTCGTCGATGACGATGTGGGTGAAATAATCCTCGGGATAGTAGGTGGTCAAGAAGCTGGCGTCGCCGTTCTCGCTTTCGATGCCGAGCGTCTGGTAGGTGGCGATGTAGATGCGGGCGTTCTTGGCGTTGTTGGCGCCGTCCGGCTTGCGGTACACTTCGGCCGCGTCGGAGCCAAAGACGTTCTGGAAGGCTTTCAGGGCCTGGGTGCGGAGCTCGTCGCGATCGCAGACGAAGAGGGCACGGGTCAGCAGGCCGGCATCGGAAATGCGTTTGAGCAGATTGACCGCGATGAAGGTCTTGCCGGAACCGGTGGCCAGGGACAACAGGGCGCGCCTGGGCTTCCCGGTTACGTCGCATTGGGCGATCTTTTCCATGACGGCGCGGATCGCCGCGTCCTGATAGTAGCGCCGGGCGCCCTCGCCGCCGGGGTATCGCTGCAAGAGCGGTTTGGCGGCCGGTGATTCGAGCGTGTAGCCCATGGCCTGCTCATATCGGGCGCGCAACTCGGCCGGCGAAGGAAAAGCCACGATCGGCCTCGGTGTGGAGGTCAAACCCGTGAAGCAGTCGAACTCCACAAACAGGTGGCCGTTGGATGAGAAAACGAAGCGGACGTTGTGCCGCCGGCATTCGGCATAGCCTTTGGCCTGATCGAGCCCGTGACCTGGAGGGAGACTTTCCTTCTTGGCCTCGATCAGGGCCAGGGCGACCGGCTGGGTGTCCACGTTGACCTTGACCCGCAGGAGGTAGTCGATCTTCCCCCGCGAACGCCTTCGTGCTTTGCCGCCTATGATCTCGACCGTTCCCGCCGTCTCTTCACGCCGGATAAGGTCCTCTGTCCAGCCACACTTGTGAATGGCCGGGTCGATGAGTTTGGCTCTGGTATCGGCTTCGTTCAGGGTCATTTACCTTCCGGAGTTAGATTCATTGCAGTACATCTGATCACGCCATAATTTTTGCTGCACGGATGTCCTAAAAAAACATGAAACCCCGCTCTCTTCTGGAGACACGAGGTTTCAATAATTGGTCCATGACATCCCTTGCGCATGTTTATGGTCCCATAAGTTGCAGTGACCGATTAACGTACGGCGCTGTAATTATCACGATTCATACAGGAATGCTACTATGAATGGAAGTCAGATAATAAACTCATTCAGGAACCGATTGCCATATGCGTGAGCTGAGTAAACATGGCGGCTTCCATTCTTCTTTCGGCCTGACCGAAATAATGGAATTCGAAGAATGGCAAGCTCTTCTTGCAGCGTCTATAGAGAGGCGCTCCTCATCTCGAGGTATCTCCTCCGGATTTCCTTACAACCATTCCCTGTTTCCCGTGGGGTCACGTCGTGCTAAGCTAAACGCAAAAAGAGTCCCGTCGACGGATTGAAGAAAACGGGGCAGGAAGGATTATCATGAGATTACAGAGTCATTCCTCGGCCGGGAAGCCGAGCCGGACCATGAAAAAAGGGACGTTCATCCTCGCTTCGGTCTTTGCCCTGCTTGTCCCGTTTTGCTCCACCGCTCCCCTTTGCGCCGCCGGAGGGGGGAGCGCAATCTCGGTGGGAGAGATGGGCCAATTGGCCCCCCTGGAGCCGTACCAGCA
>VFSW01002329.1_pt1 | contig 28724 bp, 19 predicted proteins | sample 5358111 | NCBI WGS metagenome assembly VFSW01 (sample SAMN11554181, study PRJNA540505) | mine drainage metagenome | isolation source: sediment from site ElyBrook_90M | place: USA: Ely Copper Mine, Vershire, VT | collected 2017 | reverse complement strand
ATGAACGAGGGGGCCAGAAGCCTCTCGCACTCCGTAGCACACTCACCGATGTGAGCACTTTTGTACAGATTGCGAGGAGCGTAGATCTCGCGGCGGGTCATCATCCGAAAAGCAGCAACCTATCGAGTACTACCTTTCTGAGGGGAATCATGGAGGGCTTTGTAGTATGCCGTATCAGGTATTTTGCCGCTGAAAAGAGAGGGTTGTGCCCAATTGCGTTTCTGCTGCGCCAGAGTAGGCTGTGGAACGGGAGAACATCCGACGGACCAGAGATAGTGCGAGAAGGAGAGACCCATGGGCAATTCAGTGGCATTTCTCTCTGTTGGGGGATGGAGTGGAACTGCGAATGAAGCACATAAGTTCATACAGCCAGTTCCAAGAGTCGCAATCGCCGACAAAGAGACATCGCATTCCTCGTGTCTTGAAGATGGCATCGAGTATCTGGATGCGCGCCGTGCCTTCGTGGCTGTAAGTCCGGCGATGCGCGAAGTGCGCCGCCGGGTGGAACAGGTTGCCAACATAGATGTTCCGGTTCTGCTGCTCGGAGAAAGTGGAACGGGTAAGGAAGTGATCGCGCGACTGATTCATAAGCTGTCCAGCCGCGCGCCGCAAAAGTTTTTGAAAGTGAACTGCGCCGCTCTGCCGGTTGAACTGCTGGAGAGCGAAATGTTCGGCTACGAAGCAGGAGCGTTCACGGGAGCACGTCAGTCCAGAGCGGGCAAGTTCGAAACCTGTCACAAAGGAACAATACTGCTGGACGAAATCGCGGAGATGCCGGTTTCCCCCCAGGCTAAATTGCTTCACGTGTTGCAGGATGGTGAATTCTCGCGATTGGGGAGCAACTCAACGGTGCGGGCTGACGTACGAGTACTGGCTGCCACCAACATCAATGTGCGCCAAGCGGTACAAGCAGGAACATTTCGCGCTGATCTCTACTATCGCTTGAATGTGTTTACCATTCATCTGCCGCCACTTCGGGAGCACAAGGAGGACTTGCCAGCTCTCCTCAACCATTTCATGACTACATGGGCAGCATGCTACGGACGGCAACGCTTGCCCATCACACGCCGCATTCTAGACGCTTGTACAAATTATCCGTGGCCAGGAAACGTGCGCGAATTGGAGAGTTTCGTCAAGCGTTACCTAGTGCTGGGCGACGAGAACCAGACCTTGGACCAGCTTGAACGCGAGGACGATATTGCCTACGACGATCTCATCAAAGCAGATATGCCCCAGACAACGGAGTGCAAAGATTTGAAGTCGCTGGTTAGGGGCATGAAGTATGGGACCGAGCGCGCAGCAATCATTCAAGCGCTTGAGCGTGCCAATGGAAGCAAACAGGGAGCCGCCAATCTGCTAGGCATTAGCCTTCGCGCAGTGCACTACAAGATCCGCAGGTACAAAATCGAATCGCATTTCGGGGGTGCAGCCACAGCCCCGTCCTCGGTAGCCACAGCGGCGCAAGCGCCACAACAATCTTGCCTTGAGTTCACAGAAGGCTTCGGTCTCAAGCCCCATACCTCCACTCAGATACGCGACGCCAGCCAAAGCGGGCTCTAAACCATTGCAAGCAACGCACCAGAATGTGAGAGTCGGGTGGAGCCGGACAACAATTGTCGGTGGCAGACTGTATTGCTCATTGCCGCGGGCAATTAGACAATGGAGTGAACTATGCACTTCCCGACCGGGGAGCGGAGGGTGATACGCGTTCAAGGCAATGAATATTGGGATCGAGATCCCAAGAGAGGCTCAGACAGATAGGCAAGAGATTGTTTAGCTTCAAGAGCCGCGGCATCGGCTCTTCAAACAGAAATACTCTACTTGGCTTGACTCAGACCCCGTACGCATGTTGTGAAAGAACCCTGGGAATGCGGTTACGAGCGATCAGTCTGGAGAGGAAAACAATGGTTCAAATAGTGAAGGATCCAGCGCCCGGCGCAATCGAGATGACTGCCAGCGCGGGACTATTATTAGGCGCTTTGATAGATCATTTGCATAAGCAAAGAGCCCATTTGTGTGAAGAGTGGGAACAGCGCATTATCAGGGCCAGGTTGCTGACTGCCATGACCAGCGAAGAGATCTTTGCAGAGACCGTCGCAGTCTACGACAGCTATGTCGATGCGCTCGAGTCCGGAACCTTGGACGTTCTTCAGGGATACGCCCACAATCTGTCCGAGCGCATCCTCCCGCGACAAGTTGAAGCGCACGACGTAATTGGGGCCGTTCTTTTGTTGCGCGACGTGGTGGCACGCTCGTTGTATGCCAGGTACCAGACGGATTTTTCCATGCTGAGCCGGATCCTCGACGTGTACGAACCGGCCGTTAATCGCATCACCGGCGCAGTGGCTGTGGGACTTGTGCAGGAGAGGGAAGGTGTAATCCGCGAGCAGCAGGAGGCCATCAACATTCTATCGACGCCGTTGTTGCAAGTGCGCGAGCATCTTCTGATCCTGCCCATCTTCGGTGTGATTGATCCACAGCGGGCCCGTCAACTAACCGATCAATTACTGCGCGGTATCCATACCAATCGCGCCAAGGTAGTAGTGATCGACCTTGCGGGCGTTCCGGCCATGGATGCTATCGTGGCTAACCAGTTGGTGCAGACTGTTGAGGCAACGCGGCTTTTGGGCGCGACGGCCATCCTTGCCAGCCTATCGCCCGAGATAGCCCAAACGTTCGCGAGGCTCGGCGTCGATCTAAGTAAGATGAAGACGGTGGGCGACCTGCAGAGTGGCATCGAAGAAGCGGAGCACCTGCTGGGCCACGAGGTTTCTCCCGTCAAGGATCGTAGCGTGTATCGTTTGGAACACGAGGGGGCCACGTGGAAGTTCCCATCTTGAAGCAGGGTGCGTATCTGATCGCCTCGATTCAGTGTGCACTCGAAGATGCGGAACTGGTAAAGTTTAGCGATTCCCTCACCGCGCAGGCTGAAAAGTGTCGTGCCCGCGGAGTGATCGTTGATGTCACTGTACTGGACGTGATGGATTCGTTTGCCACTCAGACGCTGAACGAACTGGCATCCGTCATGCGGTTGCGTGGCGCAGAGATGGTGATCGCGGGCATTCAGCCCGAGGTGGCCGTGGTCTTGGCACGGCTCGGCCTGAAACTGGACGGAATGGCCACCGTGCTCGATCTGAAAGAAGGAGTTGCGTACCTGAACCAGAAAGCGCGTGCCTAGGGCAATGAAAACCACGCTCGTACGTAAAGTGCCTCAAAGATCCGCGGACTACGCCGGTACTATGCAGCCGACCGGCGGACAGGGGGCGGCAGTCGCAGAGATGTGCGTGCCCATCCGGTCGCCCTCCGACATTTTGGAGGCCCGCAAAACAGGCCGTGAACTAGCAGGTAAACTTGGATTCTCACCCACCGAATGCACACTGATCGCCACAGCCATCTCAGAGCTGGCTCGCAACATCGTACTGTATGCCGGTCATGGTGAAATTTGCCTGGGCACTGCATCGCGAATGGGCAACACGGGTATCGTCATCACGGTCTACGACAAGGGGCCGGGGATCTGCGACATAGGCAGCGCGATGCGGGACGGATTCTCGACCTCCCGCGGATTTGGTCTTGGCCTCCCCGGCGTAAAGCGCATCATGGATGAATTTGAAATGGTGTCTAAACCGAAGATGGGGACCACAATTACAGTAAAGAAATGGAAATCCCGGTGAGCGCAAACCACTAATGGAGCCCACAGTCTTCTCTCGCAATGCCAGGTAAAATCTGGCCATTTCCCTGGGATGAAGTCCTCCCCGAAGAATCACCGATCGCCCTTCTAGACGGCCTGGGACACAGCGAGGAAGCCTCTGTCACCACCCCGGTTGACAGACAGCGTAATTGAGGGATATAGATTGCCCGGTCGTTGGCCGTCCTGCTTGGGGTGTGCCATGAGAAGCTCCGAGGTTCAAGTGGCACTCTTATTAAGCCTCGCTTCATTGCCTGCCTCCGAAAAGATTCATCGCGGTGATTCCGTGCACTGTATCTCGAACTGTCACGCCTCGGAAAAAGGGTTGTGCGGTAGACCTGGTGATCGAATACTTTCATGAGCGAAAATCGTCCTATTACCGATGATCTCGAACGTAGTTACGCGCGCGCACTTAGTAACTATCTGCGAGGCGGAGGGGAAGGCCCGCTACAAGATGCCTATGAACTGGGCCGCAGAGCCTTGACAGAAAGTCGCGGTGTACTCGACATGGTCCATCTGCACCATGCGGCTCTGAACACAATCTTAGGCGAAAACTCCGCCGGCGAATCACCTGCGGCAGCTATCGCCAGGGCTGGCGAGTTCTTCTCTGAATGTATGTCGTCTTTTGAGATGACCCATCGCGCGGTTGGCGACGCCAACACAGCTCTGCGGAAATTGAACCAAAGTTTTGAGGAGGAGGTTCGTCGCATTGCTCTGGCCTTGCATGACGACGCTGGGCAACTTATGGTCGCCGCTCACATGAGTCTCGACGAGGCTATGCGCGAGTTGCCGCCGGAGATTCAGGGGCGGCTGAAGGAGGTAAAATCCCTGCTGTTCAAGGTGGACGATCGGATTCGCCATCTCTCTCACGAACTGCACCCCGCCATGCTGGAACATTTGGGCCTTGTACCCGCACTGGAGTTCCTGGCCGCGAACGTTGCCAAAAGAACAGGGCTTCGGATCACTGTGGAGTCGACGCTGAACGAGAAGTTGCCGCAGCAACTAGCGCTTGCCTTTTATAGGATCGTGCAGGAAACGCTCACCAACGTTCGGCGCCACGCCCACGCATCAACGGTTCGCATCCTTATACGCAAAGATGGTCCAACAGTCCGCTGCTCAATAACCGACGATGGCATCGGGTTCAATCCGGAAAAAGTCATGCATTCTGGCCTGAGGGGTCTGGGACTACTAGGAATTCAGGAGCGACTCAACGCTCTTGACGGCAAACTCCGCATCCAGTCTGCGGAGGGCCGGGGTACAAAGCTAGAAATCTCAGCCCCCTTGATGGAGGTGGAATATGCAAACACAGGTACTACTCGCTGATGATCATCCGATAGTTCGTGACGGTCTGCGCGCCATCCTTGAACGCGAAGGATTCAACGTCGTCGCAGAAGCCTCAAACGGACGCGAAGCACTGGAACTTGCAGAAAAATTCCACCCTGACGTGGCTGTGCTGGATTTATCGATGCCGGTGCTGAACGGGATCGACGCCGCCAGAGAAATTCGCCGCATCTCGCCTACAACCAAGACGATCATGCTCACGATGCACACTGAGCGCCAATTCATTCTGGAAGGATTGCGGGCTGGAACACGGGGGTTTGTGATGAAAACCCACAGCGCCGAGGAACTGGTGCACGCTATCCGTGAAACTGCGCGTGGCGGAACCTACTTCAGCCCTGAAGTGACACAGGCCGCAGTAGAAGCCTACCAGAACAAGGAAGATCTGCCGGCCGATCCGCTAACCCCTCGCGAGCGCCAAGTACTGCAGTTGATCGCCGAGAGCAAAACGACGAAGGAGATCGCGACGTTGCTCGAAATCAGCGTCAAAACCGTCGAGACTTACCGCAGCCGGATCATGGAAAAACTCGGGATTCACGAAACTGCTGGCGTGGTACGGTATGCCATTCGTCATGGCGTAGTACAGGCATAAAAGCCTTCACAGAACCGGACGGTCTCACACAGAGCCGTGAGACACACTTACGCCTATTACAGTGAAGGCCTGTGGCTGCTCGGAAAGCGGTAGCTATCTGTTCTACGTTTCATTCAAAGCCCGGGAGCTGGCATTGCTCTTAGAGTCGCTTCCCACTGGTACATCCAGTGGTGGGTCTTCAGTGTTCCTGGAGCGCAGGACCGAGACCACGCGATCAGGGCGTCCGAGATCATGCCACTCCATATCATTGAGGCGCAGTGCCAGCAAGAGCCGCGCGCAGGGCGATAACACCTGCCGAGAGAAATCCGAGACCTGTATCGAGTCGTAGAGCGAATTGGAAACAGAAATATCTCCACTCTGGAGGCTGCCGGACAGCGTGCTCTCGAGCAACTCAACCAACTCCGGAACTGCCGCCCATGCCATCTGCAGAAATGCCTGCACATGCCCCACCATGACGAATGTGTTCCAGAGTGCCCCGCTCTTGAATAAACGCTCTGCAGCATGTAGAGTTGGCTTCTCCTTGAACCCCTGCACCTGGAATAATTCGTCAGTCGCCGCCGCACCCACTTCGATCCAGCCAAACTCAACTTCCGGACCGCTCGGCACTGCGCCGAGAAGCACCACAGAACTGCGACAAGCGTTCGCAAACCTGAACCCGGATTCCAGAGTACGCGTAAACGCGCTTTCGTTCGAGTAGAAGTGATCGCAGGGAAGTACAGCGATCATTGCGGCGCGATCCTGGCGCACAATATGCAGGAGGCTTAAGAGGATCGGGGGCGCGGTCCCCCGGTTGCAGGGTTGTATGAGCCTGTGAGAAGGCGCCTGCCCTAGATCAGGAATATAAAAGTGCTCGTGCGCGCGAGTCAGCGCGAAGATCGTCTGTTCAGGCGGAATGCTTCTTGCAGCACGCAGACGCGACTGTTCCAGTAGCGTGAATTGACCAAGCACCCGGCAGAATTGCTTTGGCCTGTCATCGCCGGAGATAACCCGGGTGAGGCTCTGTAGCCGGGTCCCATCACCGCCGGCAAGAATAACGCCCCATCGATGCCCTTTTGTGCCGGTTCTTTTCATGCGGAGTGCTTCGGGCTCTAGAGACGTCGTTCCGCCGTCCCAAGTTGTGGTGGCGGCCTGGTCCAAATCCTGGATCCTGAAGATCGTGGATTCTGTCTGTTCGGGCATTAAACATTGCATAGTTCAGTCGCTCCTACACACAAGGTTGGGTCCTTGTAATCAGACTGTTGAGTGACACCGAGAGAGAGACGACCAGACGTGTTCCGGATGGTATCCAGCAGCCAAAATACAAATTTCACATTAAGGTTCCCATCCGGCAGGATGGGGTCTGTTGACGATCCTCTCCAACAGAAAAGAGGCTACACGAAACTTAGATTTATCATCCCACCGCGCAGCAATCGGCGCATCTAGGGAAACTACTAGTCTTGAACAGCCCGGTTCGCGCCTATCCTGCCGAGCTAACCAAACCTTCTTCGATAGCGAACCGTGTGAGTTCTGCCACTGTGTGGGTGCCGAGTTTGGTCATCAGGCGGCTGCGGTGAAACTCTACCGTCTTAACGGACACGGATAGTATGTTGGCGATTTCTTTATTCTGCTTGCCCTCGGCAATGAGCTGCAGTATCTGCCGTTGACGAAAGGTTAACTCGACGATGTGACGCGGTGACTGCTTGGGCCATCCTTTGGCGTTTTCAATTACATCCTGTCCCAAACCCGGTGAAAAGTAAGTGCCGCCCTTTCTCGCCATCTCGATAGCCCACGCCAGTTCTTCTGAGGCTCCGGACTTCAACACATAGGCCGACGAGCCGGTCTCTATGGCCTTGCGCACGTAAATTGCGTTTGAATGCATGCTGATAAACACGAATTTCGTGGCGGGAAGAGCCTTTTTGATTTCGAGCGCTGCGTCAATACCGTTCAGGATCGGCATGCTGATGTCCAGCACCACCACCTCCGGCTTGAGTCGCATAGCCTGGTCGACGAGGACCTTCCCGTTGTCGGCCGACCCAACAACGTCGTAATGGCCTTCCAGCAGTCTCCGGATCCCATCCAGAACCAGAGAATGATCATCACCTAACAGTATCCTTGCTCTCGTCAAGTCGACCTCCCGCCAGCGGCACTGACGCCGTGATCACAGTTCCCTGCCCCGGCTGGGAAGAGAGAACAAGCGTGCCGTTCACAAGGCGGATACGTTCCATCATGCTGATAAATCCTAAGCCTGTTTTGCCGCGGGCCGAGCCGAGGGAGAAGCCTCTTCCGTTGTCTGCGACACGCAACTGTATGAACCCTTCCGCGACATTAAGTATTACACCAATTTCTACGGCGTGCCCGTGAATTGCCGCGTTGCGCATGCTCTCCTGCGCGATGCGATAGAGGCAGGTAGCGCCAGCGGCATCCAACTGCGAATCGTCCACGGGCCCGTCAAACTTTACGTGAACCCCCTGGACTCTCTCGAATTCGTCGCAGAACTCTTCCAATGCAATACTCAACCCGAAATCCGTGATGACTGACGGATGTAGACCATGAGAGAGTCGCCGTACATCAGCAGATGCACGCAGGGTTTGGTGCTGCAACGTTTGGATGCGCGAGCGCGCTTCCTCCAAGGACGCAGGCAGTTCACTCGCCAATCTCCCCAATTCGATCGCGAGGAACGCCAACTGCTGCGTTACATCATCGTGCAACTCGCGAGCGAGATTCCGCCGCTCCTCTTCCTGTGCGGAAATGAGGCTTCCGGCCAGGGCGCGCAGGCTCTGCTCACTTTCGCGCAGAGCAGTTTCCGCCTGCTTACGCGCTGTAATGTCAGAAACAAACCTGACTGCGATCAAGCCCTGTTTGGTATTGACGCCGCTGACGGTCACTTCAATCGGGAACACCGAACCATCCTTGCGCAATCCCATCAGATTCAAATCGGCTCCCATCACTCGGGGAACAGGATTCGCGTGGAAGCTCTCGCGGTGTAACAAGTGGCGTTCCATTAGATTGTCCGGTACAAGGATCTCGTGCTTCTGCCCCAGCAATTCATTGGGAGCGTAGCCGAACATCTCCCCAACCATCCGGTTGGCCAGCACGATTGTGCCGTGAACATCAACCGCCAGGATCGCCTGCGACGCTGTGTCAAGTAACGTGCGGATCGTGGCCTCGCTCTCACGTAGCATGTCCTCTATCTGCTTGCGCGAGGTAATGTCCTCAGAAAAGATCAGGATCCCTTCCGGCAATCCATTCTTCTGTCCCCACGGCCGTATCTCCCATCGTAACCAGACTGTGCGGCCATCGTCGTGATCCCACCGGTCCTCTTCGGCGCGCAACGTTTCTCCCGCCAGAGAGCGAATGTAAATGTCTTTCCAACGCTCAGGGATGTCCGGGAAGATCTCATAGTGCGAATTGCCGATGAATTGCGATCTATCTATCGAATAATCGGTGCACCAGCGTTCGCTCACCTGAAGATATCTCATCTCGCGATCAAGCATGGCTACTGCGGCCGGCACGTACTTAACGAAGATACTCAGCAGCTCTTCGCGGGCATTGAGAAGAGCCGTCCTCTCTCGAATTCGCTCGTCCAGTTCAGCGTTTAGCTTTGAGAGCCGTGCCTCAGCCGCTGCTGACTGAAGGCCATGACGCTTGACACTGCGGTATAACGAGGCAACGACAAGCACAATGAGTCCGTACCCTAGAAATAGTGACCAGTACAACCGCACAGTTGCGGTGCGCAGATCTTCCTCGCGTGCATGAAGTAGACGCTCCTCTTCCTGGTGCATCTGGTTTACAAGCAACTGGATGGAATCAATGACGCTCTTGTCCTGGTCAACAGCCCGCTTGGCCGTGGCCTCATCTAGGCTTCCGTTGCGATACAGCTCCCGCATGGATTGAAGATCGGCAGACCGGCTGTCAAGTAGCGGCCTCATCTGCGCCAGTAGCTGCTGCTGGCGAGCATCGTCCATCGTCAGGCTGGAGAGCTCAGAAAGCTCAAGGCGAGCCTCTTCGCCAGCCGTTCGGCACGATTCCAAAAAACGCTCTTCGCCCGTGAGCAGATAGCCACGCTGACTGGACCCGGCATACTTAAGGTCCGAGATCAGTCGTTCCAATGAAATCTCTACCGTGAGTGTGCGTTGGACCTGCTGAAAACTCAGCTCGGGCTGCAGCGCGATCAGCCACATCACCAGACCAACAAGTACTGGAATGGCCAGCAACAGCACCAGTCGGCTGATGGCCTGCAGGTGAACCGCCCGTCTGTTGTCCGACTTCACCATGGTCTTGCCCTTGATAACCTGATCGCCTGACTCTCTGTTCCTACGTTCACCGCGCTGATTCGAGTGCTGATTCGCACGATTGCGATGTGAATCAGCTGCGATGCCACTATACTCCCCAAATCAGCACACAAACTTGTGATGTATCGCACATTCTCAGCGCTAGGGGAGAATGGGCCGACCTGCCTTCAGGCTCGCTTCATCTGGCCGGATTTAGCTCGCAACGCCATCCACCGCAGAAGTGTGAACAGGCCCTGATATGGAGTGGCCAACGTGGGCTAACCGTCTCTTTAAGGAATCTCTGCACGGATTCGTGATTTCGTGACCGCGAAGCAGGATAGCCCCAGCAAGGGCGTTCCCGCCCCGACAAAGTGAAAGCCGGAGGCGTCAAAGACGCCTCCGGCAGGTTATCCGTGGCAAAGGGGCAGGCTGATTAGCCTGTCCCCTTGCCACGTTCCGTTTAGAAGTAGACCTTGGCTGCTACTTGAATTCGGCGCTGAGAATTGGCGTACCCAGTGATCACGCCGAATTGGTTCCCGTATTGGCCTCCAGGTACCGGAGATCCAGAAAACAAGCCGGTGTTCGGTCCGCCCAGTACGGGATGGTTGAAGGCATTGAACATCTCCAGCCGGAACTGGACGTTATACCGTCGGTCAGCTCCCCACACGTTGTTCTTGGCCAGCGAGAGGTCCAGATTCTGAGAGCTTGGATTGTTCACGTTGGCCAACGTGCGGGGCGCATTGCCGATGGCGAACGATTGCGGCATGCTGAACACGTTGGGGTTAAACCATTGCCTATACGACGGACTTTGTAGCTTCGCAGTCCGACCCGACCATGCCGGACGTTGTCCGAAGTTTGATTGATCGGCCTGAGTGGTGGTGCCGTTGCTCACCGCGCCAAGGACGATCGGAGTACCAGTGCTCCAGTTCTCGATGCCGCTGATCTGCCATCCGTTGATGAACAGGTTGGTGCCCTTGCCCGCACTGTTCAAGAACAGTCTTCCATGGCCGAATGGCAGCTCGTACACGACGTACCCGGCGATGTCATAGTTGATATTCTGCGCGCCGAGACTCCATTCTGCCTTTGGATTGTACTGGTCGGCGTAGGTCTGGCTGGTCGGTCCCAGGTAGCCCACCGGCGATGCCGCGTTGTCATACTCGCGTCCGTCGGTAAACGCCAGGCTAAACGCCAGCCCGTTGTTGTACTGCCTCTGCGCCTGCACGGTAAAGGCGTTGTACATGGACGAGGCTCCCGCCTTGCGATAACTGTAGACGGAACTGTACTGTGGCCAATGTTTCAGCAGTGCGCCCTCTTCGACGGTGGAACTGTTGCCCAAGCCGGTTCCAAACACGGTATACGTCGAGTTCCCAATAATTCCTTGGAAGGGGTTCGCTACTTGATTCAGCAGTTCGCATTTGCTTGTGGACGCACCGGGCGTGCAGCCGTACTGTGCCAGTGTGCCAGTGGACAACTGGTCATAGGGCTTGCCCGGATCGCCGTCGATCAGGAACACACCCCGGTTGCCCAGGTACCCAAACTGGAGTTTGATGCCGGCCGGCATTGCAAATTCCACATTCGCGTTCCATTGAATCGAATACGGGGTGCGATAGGAGTCAAAGAAGGAATTCGAAATCGAATTCCCGACGTCGATACCCTGAACGCACGCCGCGGAAGCCAGACATGCAGCTTGATGGCCCTGCGGAGTGTTGTATTTGGAGAAAGGAACTTGCGCGGAGGCCGGCAGACTGATGTCGGGACTGTACAGAGACGCGATCGGCGGACCATCCTGATTGGTGAAGGACGGGCTGAAATTGGTCTGAGTGGCAAATCCCTGGTTGCCCGGTGAGCCAGTAGTTCCAGCTGCCTGCAGGGCCGAGGCCTGGAAGACGATGCCAGCTCCAGCACGAATCACCATCTTGGGAGTCGCATTGTAGGCCAAACCTATACGTGGTCCCCAATCGTTCTTATCGATCGGGCCTTGGCGCCGGCCATACCGCGCGCCCGGGGCTCCAGAGAGCATCATTGCGCCCAGCAGGTTGGAGCAGGCCGGGCAGTTGACGCCATTGGCGCTCGCTACCTGCGCCGGTGTCTGCCCATTCGCATTGGTTGAGTTCGTCAGCGGAGAGGGTGCGTTCGGGTCCCAGAAGCTCTGCTGGTTTCTCTGCTCCTCGTGCGGAACATCAAAGTCGTAACGGATTCCCAGGTTGAGAGTCAGCAGGGGGGATACCTTCCAGTCATCCTGCGCATAGAAGGCCCAGTACTGACTGGTCGAGATCGACTTTTCATCCTCCGAGATATCGCCACCCGAAGGCAACCCCAGCAGCAACGAAGCGACCGAGAAGCCGGTGGTGTCGGATTTCTGCGGGAATTGGCGCGTCCAGCTATCGTCCGCGGAGAAGGTACCGGACGGGTAGCTCCACTGGTAGAAGTTGAGGCGTAGAGCCCGGAACTCGCCGCCCACCTTGATGCTGTGAGCACCGACGATCTTCACCAGGCTGCCGTTGATGTCCTGGACCAGCGGATCTTCCTGGAACTCCTCATAGCCCAGTGGCCCCAGGTCAGAGAAGCTTCCGTTGCCACCGAATCCGAAGTGCGGGAACATCTCCCCTTCTAGGGCTGACTGTGCCACGAAACCAGCATCGAACCCAAGAGTTCCAGGGCTGAATGACCCACCTACGGGCAAGCGGTTATAGGTCGATTTGGAGAGGCCATACCGGAATTCGCCCAGAAGTGTGGGGGAGAAAGTGACCGTGTTGTTGAACGATCCGCTGTATTCGTACCCGTGGAAGGTACCGCCGTAGTTGCCCGGCGAAGCGGCATTGTTGTAGTCGTTCAGGGTCGACCCGGTTTGCTTCAACATCGAATAACGCAGGAACGAGTGCCACTTCTTGGTCACGTCCTGGTCTACCTTCGCGTCGAAGTGCCAGTAGTCGTACGGGACGCTCCCTGCCTGCTGGTAATTGTTGTAGGTGCCCGCTCCCGGGATATTGGGCTTGGGGAAATACTTTAGCGCCGCCTGGGTAACCGCCGAGATGCGCGACGACGGAAGTATGTTGTATTGCCCATTCGTCACAAACGGCTGGCGCTCGTAGACTCCATTGCTGTTCTTGGCCGCCGTGTCGGGATCGAAGAGGACCGGAGTTGTTGATCCAAAGAGGCTGGTGAAGTCGCCGCTGAACCACGCCGGGTTGGGAACGGAGTAGGTGTTGACCGCTCCGTTGGCCGCGCGCGAATCCTCAAAGTCGAAGAAGAAGAAGCTCCTGTTGTGGCCGTTGTAGCCTGGAAACACGATAGGCCCGCCAATTGTTCCGCCGGTCTGGTACTGGTGCATGACAGGCTTGCCACGTGTGTTCTTGATGCCCGGTGAGCCGAAGGGGATTGCATCCATCCCGCCATTCTGGATGAACTCAAAGAAGCTCCCATGGAGTTGATTGGTGCCGCTCTTGGTGACCAAGCTCTCGGTGCCACCGGAAAAACGTCCATACTCGGCCGGCAAAACGCTGGTCTGCACGTTCATTTCCTGGATCGAGTCCTCGACCGGCTGATAGGCAGACGAGTTGTTGCCCACATTGTTCTCCGGCAGGATGTTGGTCATGCCGTCGATCATCTGCTCGTTGTTGCCGTTGCGGCTGCCAGCGATATGCGGTGTAGAGGCACCGCCGACGTTGTTCACGCCCGGCACCAGCATGGCAAAGCTGAAGGGGTTGCGCCCGTTGCTGGGCAGTTCGAGCATGGCCTTGCTTTGGATGGTCTCGCCCATGCTCGATGTATCGACATCGAGGTTCTCTGTAGTAGCACTCACCTCGACGGTCTGAGTAACCGTGCCGACATCAAGCTTGAAATTTACCGCACGCGTCTCGGTCACCTGGACCAGGATGTTCTCCTGTTTGGCGGACCGGAATCCTTTGGCGGTCACAGAGACGGTAAAGGTACCCGGCGGCACAAACGGGACGTTGAAGCGCCCCCCTGAATCGGTAACCGTTGTGCGCGTGGCGTTCGTTGAAGTCTGGATAATGGTGATGGCAGCGCCCTGAATCGCCTCACCTGTCTTATCAGTCACCATACCTTGTATGGTGCCCGTGGGTGTCCCCTGCGCGAAGGCAGTTGAACCCAGAAGAGCGAGGAAGATCAGGCTATAGAGCCAGCGAAGTTGCCGCATGGTGCCTCCTGAATTGCAGATGTGGTAGTACATGGTCCTGGAGAGGGCAATTGAGATGGGGATTCCCTCTTTGATCGACGGGCAGCTATCGTTACCATTCAGATTTGAATGGTAACGATAGCATCGACCAGAAAGATGTACTTGGTTGCAAATACGATTGTCAAGTGGGTTTCTTGAAACTTTCGAAATGCCATACCAACAGTGCGCAAAAGTGGTCTCGAAACCATCGCGGTCAAGCTTGGCTGTCAAATCTTCCCGATGCTCCGCTCATGTTCTCGCCTTCGCTATCGGCGGTAGCCATATCCCCGCGGGACCTTGCAATGCAGACTGTGCACGGTTCCTTCTCCTGGCCAGCGCTTCCCTGTCCAGCGAATTCAGCCCAGGGGAATTCGTCGACCTTATCTATCACTTTGCCTGTAAGGTCTCTGGCAGTCAGCGCAACGTAGCCGGGGCAGCCCAGCCATTTCCGGACCGTTAGATTTAGTCGCAGGCATCAGCCACATGTGCCACAAGCTGAAGACCCTTCATGGGCCGAATTTGCGAGGGGCAAATGCGGACGCATTTTCCTGGGCGTAGTCGGAGCAAGTATCTGGCGTGCGTCACACTCGTTTCTTCCATTCGCCAAAAAACAACTCAACAGTTTCCAGTTCCAGTTGGTAATATCAATCCTGGTCGACGAGGCGTCCCGTGGACGCTGCGTCTTTCTGGCGCGATGGCAGTAATCCCCGATTGAAGGCGATCCTCCATGAACCCGGCGGGGCCGATTCTCTCAACAATGTGTCGTAGAATCTTCATCGCCGTGTTTGGCTTGGCTGCTCTTGCGCAAGCGGGACTGGCCGCGCCACCCACATGTAACGGCCCGCAACAACTCGAATTGCAGGCGCGCTCCCACCCTTCTGCGCGCACTTGGGGAGCGCTAGGTGGGTGGTTCGGTGAGCAGCACAACTTCGCCTGCGCAATTCCCGCCTTTCAGGCCGCCATCCGCCTCGCTCCCACCTCGGCCCGCATGCATTACTTCCTGGGCCTAACCCTGTATTCCTCGGGCAAGGCAGATGCCGCAGTCGGCGAGCTTCGCCGCTCGATCGAGTTGGACGCAAACGACATTCAGCCGCGCCTCGCCTTGGGCGTTGCTCTCCACCAGTTAGGCCGCAACGCGCAGGCGGAGGCCGCTTGGGAGGCTGCCCTCACCATTGATCCCAATTCCGTGACGGCAATGGACTGGTTAGCCAAGGCGCGCATCTCCGACGGTCAGTTCGGGGCCGCCATCGAACTGCTCTCGACCGCCCCGAGCGACGAGGACCTGACTCTGGACCTGGCTCTTGCATATTCCCAGGCAGGCCAATTCGACAAGGCCGCGGACACGTTGAGCGCCGCGCTCGCAAAGACGCCCGGAGAGTTGCGCCTGAGTGCCGCATTGGCCACGGTTTACGTCCAATCCCACCGCTACCAGGATGCAACCAATCTCATGCGCGCGACGTTGAAGCTCCATCCCGACGATGCCGCAACGGAGTTGCTTTACCTGCGCCTGCTTGTCCTGCAGGACGACGACACGAACGCTCAGCCTATTGCGCGCCGACTCCTGGCAGCGCATCCCAACAGCTTCGACGCGCTTTATCTTTCCGGCGTTATAGAGAATGATGCGCAACAGTACACCGCCGCTGTTGAACATCTCAAAGCTGCCGTGGCCCTCAACCCAAACCACTACGACGCTCGCTTCAACCTCGGCATGGCGCTCTCTCACCTGCACCAGAATGAAGCGGCGCGCGAGCAATTGGAAAAAGCTGTGGCTCTTGACCCTTCCAAAGCCGAGGCCCATTTCCACCTCGCCCAGGTCTTGCGCGCTCTCGGTCAAACCGCAGAGGCCCAGGCACAGCTCAAGCTCTTTCAGGAGCGTCAGCAGGCCACCACAAACCTGGCTCTCGGACAAACCAAAGCTGGCCAGGCGGCGCAAGCCCTGGACAACGGCAATGCAGCCCTTGCGATCTCGCTTTATCGCGAAGCCATCACGGCACTACCCCAGGATGCTGTACTCGAATACGACCTATCCCTGGCCCTCGATCGCACAGGCGACGCTGCCGGGGAACGTGCCGCTCTCGAAAAGGCCGTGCAACTCAAATCTGGATTCGCAGAGGCAGAGAATCAACTGGGCCTCTTGACCGCTCGCGCCGGCGATGTAGCAGCCGCTGAACAGCATTTCCGCAAGGCGCTTGCGACCGCGCCCAGCTATGCTGAAGCCGCAAACAATTTGGGCACGCTGCTCGGGCAGCAGAACCGCGACAAGGACGCTGAGGTGTGCTTCCGCTCCGCCGTCTCCGCCAACCCGCGTTATGTACCCGCCTGGACCAACTTGGCCGCCACCTTGGCCAGTGAGTCCCGGTTCCCCGAGGCTCGCACCGCCGTCGAAAGCGCTTTGAGGATCGACCCGAAACATGCCGACGCGCTTCGTCTTCGTCAGATGCTGACCGCCGCGCAAGGTGATGATCACGCGGTGCCAAGACCAGCTGCTGGGAACAGGGTATCCGCTGAACGAAAGCCAAATTAAAAGGAACATGCCCAACTGCAGCCACTCCACTTGGTCGCGACGACGCCTGCTCCATGCCGGAGCGCTGGCTGCCGCGCCTGCGCTGGCACCCAGACTCGTACGCGCAGCACAGGCCGTGGCCTCCAGCGACAGGTCTTCGTCGCTGGGGTGGGAGGCCGGAGCCCCGTCTCCGGCGCCTTTCTCCAGGTTCACGGATATAGCAGCGCAGGCCGGCCTCACGCAGCCCATCGTTTACGGCACTCCCGGTGAGGTTACCTACATTGTCGAATCAATGGGGGGCGGTTGCGCCTTCTTCGACTACGACAACGACGGCTGGATGGATATCTTCATCCTCGGCGGCCGGACGCTCGACGGCATTCCACCCGGTGCCGGCAACCGCCTCTACCATAACAACCGCGATGGCACGTTTTCCGACGTCACCGCCAAAGCCGGCCTCAGCGACCCAGGTTGGGCCAACGGCGTCTGCGTGGGCGACTACAACAACGATGGCTTCGAGGACCTATTCCTCACCTATTACGGCCAAAACCGCCTCTACCGCAACAACGGTGACGGCACCTTTACCAACGTCACCGCGCAGGCTGGACTCCTTCATCCAGGGAATCGTTTCGGTTCCGGCTGCACCTTCCTGGACTACAACCGGGACGGCCATCTGGACTTGTTTGTCGCCAACTACGTGGACTTTGACCTTGCCACAGCACCCAAGCCCAACATCCAGGTAGCTACCTGCTCCTATCAGGGAGTTGCCGTCTACTGCGGTCCCCGCGGGTTACCCCTGCCCACTCACGCTCTCTATCGCAACAACGGCGATGGCACATTCACTGATGTTTCCAAGGCCTCAGGCATCGACTCCGTAAGAACCTCCTACGGACTCACCGCCGTTTCCCTCGATTTAGACGAAGATGGCTGGCCTGACATTTTCGTGGCCGCCGATTCAACACCCAGCTTGATGTTTATGAATAATCACGACGGCACGTTCCGCGAGGAAGCTCTTCTGCGCGGAGTAGCTGTCAGCGGTAATGGCCAGGAAATGGCGGGCATGGGCGTCGCCCCCGGCGATTACGATCTTGACGGCCACATCGATATCTTCAAAACACACTATCAACAGCAATCCAATGGCCTCTACCACTGTTTAGGCAAAGGCCAATTCGATGATGTCACCGTCGAATCCGGCATCGGAATTGAACGCCGCTTCGTAAGTTGGGGCGATGCCATTGTGGACTTGGACAATGACGGATGGCCCGACATCTTCTATGTCACCGGCAACGTCTATCCCGAACTAGAACGCACCTTCGCCAGGTTTCCCGCCCGTAGTCAGCCAATCATTTTCCGTAGCCTCCACGACGGCAAGTTTGTTGAAATGGGCGACGAAGCCGGCCCGGCGATGAGCGCACGCCACGTGAGTCGAGGCTGTGCCTTTGGCGACTTTGATAACGATGGCGACATAGATATCCTGGTGATGAACCAGAACGAGCCGCCTTCGCTGTTGCGCAATGACGCGCCGCCGGGCAACCACTGGATCAAGATCCGCCTGGAAGGAACCAAGAGTAACCGTAGCGCCATAGGCGCCCGTGTGATTGTGCGCTACGGCAGCCATGTTCAGGCCCAGCAGGTAATGAGCCAGAGCAGTTATCTCTCCAGCAACGATCCCCGCCTTCACTTCGGCCTTGGCGCGGAAACCAGCGCCAGTGTTGAGGTCCACTGGCCCTCCGGTGCCGTCGAGCAATACAAATCGTTACCGGCAAACCAGCTTGTCACTCTGCGTGAAGGTATTGGCCCAGTGAAAGGACGGCCGTTTGCAGCTCGAGCGTAACCTGAAACATTCCTCCTGTCGCAGCACACCGGCAGCGCGCCGACCGATGGGACTTTCGCTGAAGCGCAGGCAGCGCCACGCGCATGAGGCAATTCAACAAGACTGTTTCATCGGCTCCCTTGCGCCTTGAGCATGGCTTGAATCTGCAGGGCCTCCTTGTTCTCGGGATCGATGTGAAGAGCCTGTCGCAGCACGGCATTCGCTTCGGCAAACCGCGATTCGCTGGCCAGAGTGGCGGCCAGATTCACCAGAGCTCTCGGGAATGTGGGATTATTTTTAATTGCCTTGCGGAACATTTCCTCCGCCTCGGTGTCGTTCCCCTGCTGCCCATAGAGCGTGCCCAGATTGTTCTCTGCATCCGCAAAGTGGGGATTCAGTGAGACGGCGGTCGTGAACTCCTTCTCTGCCTCGGCAACCTGGCCGGGTTGGCCGTCCGATAGCAAGGCGAGGCCAAGGTCGTTATGCGCTTCGGCCATGCGGGGGTTGAGTTTGATTGCTGCCGTGAACTGCTGTATCGCATCGTCCAGATGACCCTGCTTTTCCAGAGCGCTCCCAAGGCTATTATGAAGATCCGCCGAATCGGGATAGAACTCCAGCGCCTTTTGGTACTCCAAGACTGCCTCGTCCGTCTGCCCGGCACCAATCAGGGCGCGGGCAAGATTCACGTGAACCAGATCGTATTGTGGATTCAGGCTTAGCGCCTTTTCAAATTGCGCTATTGCCTCTTCGTATTTGTTCGTGCGAGTCAAGGCCACGCCCAGATTGTTATGGATGCGTGCGTTGTCGGGATTGCTGGCCGCCAGTTTCTCCCATTCCGCAATGGCCTCTGCTTCCTGGCCTTTCTCGGCAAGCTCTACCGCATGATCGAACTGCTGGTACATATCTACCGCTGGAGTGTTGATCTTGACCAGACCGTCTGATGGAATATTCGCAAACTCAGGCAAGTTCACGGCACGGTTGGCCGCTGTCGGGTTATCGATCAGGATGGCCGGACTGTCGTTTCCATCGGCGTCTATATGTGTCAGAAACATCCTGGTGTAAGGCCCACGGCTCTTGGACGAAAACACCAGCCAGTGGCCGTTCGGCGACCAGCTGTGCCAGGAGTTCATTGGGTACATATTGGCGCGCAGCCGCCGCGCCCGTCCTCCCGCGAACGGCACGATGTACAACTGGCTGTCGGGACGCATCACCTCGCCATTCTGGCACTCGACAAAAACAATCCACCTGCCGTCGGGCGAGACCTTGGGAAATGAGTTGCTCATTCCGTTGGCTGAAGCGCCGGCAATCGGCTCCGCCGTTCCGCCTTTGCCATCGTTGAAGGGAACCCGATAGAGATCGTATTGAATCTGAACTTCATTGGGATCGTTGGCGTGCGTTGCCATCTTGCCATCTATCGGATATGGATCTTTCGCTACCGCCCTGGCAAACACAACATACTTTCCGTCCGGGCTCCACACTCCGTTGGTCTGCACGTAGTTCGCATCATCAGCACCTGGAAGCGGATGCCGCTGGCCGGTCGTCCGGTCATACCAGTACAAAACCCCGCGGGTGGGATAGAACACCTGCAAGAACCGGTAATCCAGAAAATTTGCCACATAGTAGTTGTTCTCTGACGGACGCTCGGCACTTGTAACCATGGTCAGCACATATCTTCCACTGGGCGAAATCTGCGACATGAAGCCCACACGGTTGAAATCAAACTGGCGATCCCCCGTGGGGTTCCACGAAATCATGTCCTGACTGCGAATTACCGTCTGCGGCTTGAGCGAAACAGCAGCATACAGGCCCTTGTCGTTCTGTGGACCATCCATGTCCATGCCGAATGTTTTGCCATCGCGCGAGAAGGAATGGCAGTTGGCGCAGGTATGCATGCCTTCCAGAACCACCCGGCTTTTGGGCTGGTCGATGCTGCGCAAGCGCCATTGGATCAGCGGGATCGCAGTCGGGGCCAGCGGTTTGATGACACCTTTTTCAGTTTCAGAAGGCATCAACGGCACATCGCGGTAAAAGATAGGTGCTCCTACCGGGTCCTTCGATGTTTGAATCGCAATCTGGCCATCGGACAAAGGATGTGTGGAGTCGCCTTGGCTGAAGCCGGTAATGATGACCTCCGCCGGTGTGCCCACCGAATGCTTTTTGATCGTTGCCCATGTCTTCGTATCTGGAATCCATGTATGCGCCGACGCCTGCTCAGGGGTAAGCTTCGGCAGGTCGTTGCGTGTGGAGATGCAGCGTTGATCAATCTCGCCAATGGTCAAAGGCGCACCGCGAGATTCGACGCGCATGGGCACCGAGCCATCGCTGAACCGAACCTCGATCCTCCAGCGGCTGGCAGCCGTCGCAGCATCGTGCCAGATGAAGGTCGGTGGTGTGATCTCAGGAGGGAAAATCGATCCATTCTGCGGATAATCGACGGTGATCGAGGTCGGCTTTTCCTCAGCCGCGAAAACCGCGGGGCCCGCGCCGCGCTTAAAGGCGCCGCCAACCAGCACGCCGGCCGCAACGATCGCGGCCAGCGCCACGATTGCGATACCATTCTGCTTCAAGACAATGTCCATTTCATTCTCTTGCACATTTTCAATCTGTCTGGGGGGTCGGCCGGTTGGCGGGCGTACTGCCAAATCTCTTACAAATGATATTGGGGATTGTTTGCCCTTTTCCATGGCTCTGTCAAGGGCGTTGCTGCGCTTGAAGTTCACAGGCAGGCTGCAACCTGCAATATTCCAATCCGTGGAACCGCTACTCTTTGCCACCGTCGGTAGACTTGTCGGTGAGGAACATAGCGATGGCTTCGATCTCCACCAGCAGCTCGGGGCGACAGATCTTGGCTTGGATGCCCGTGGAGGCAGGCAGCGGATCAAGTCCCTGTTCTTTGAAGAACGCTGTGCGCTCTTCGTTGAAGGCATCGTAATCGCGGTCAATGTCGCGCAGGTAGCAACTGGTGCGCACAATGTCGTGCCACGTGCAGCCCTCGCTCTTCAGCAACCCCGTGATGTTGGCCAGCGTCCGCCGCATCTGGGCGCGGAAGTCGCCGATGTGCACGCTCACCCCATTCTCATCGATTGAGGCCGTGCCCGAGATCAGCAGGATGGTCAACCCGTTCAGGTCGATCCTCATGCCGCGCGAGAACGCGCTGGGTTTGGCGTAGGCATAGGCCTCGTTAAGCACGCCGAGATTAGTTATGGCGCGCTTTTTGATTGGCGCATGCCCGATGGCCTGTAGAAGGTCAGTCATTGCCCTCACCTTGATTTTTCCTCCATGATTCCCGATTGTAGGTTTCCGACTTGCTTCCCGACCCACTCTGAGTTTGGTTGCCGCCATCCCCGTTTGGGAGTCCGGTTGCGTGCCATCCAACTTGAGGCTGTTCCGGCGATCCCTTCCTTGCACATTTCACGCATGAGACCGCAAAGGGAGTGTAGCAAACCAAAGGTATCTGGAATTCAGACGTTATGTATTCACCCTAAAAATGCCGGATGGTGAATCTGCCCCTCCGGCATCTCAGATTTCACGTACGTCCGCGTTCACTTCGGCTACCCTCTAATCGTGCGAAGGCTGGGGTGGTGGCGCAGTGGACGGGGCGACTGGCTTGCCGTCGATGGTCCGCGGCTCCATGAGCTCCACGCGGGTTCCATCCGGATCGAATAGATTTACCTGCCGCTTATGGTTCTTTCCTACCCGCATCTCCAGGGGCTTGCCGTAAGTCTTGTAGGCGGGGCGGGCTTCAAGCTCGGTGATCGCTTTCTGCACATCTGAGACTTCGAGTGAAACGTGGTTCTGTACACCGAATGTCGTGGGAAGTTTGCGGTAGAGCATGAGCTCGATATAGTCGGTGCCATCGGGCACCTGCATGTTGATCCAGCTCAGCTCGTCCGGGGTGCTGGCGCCCCGCCATATCTCCTTGAAACCGAGTACATCATGATAGAAGGCGATGGACTTCTCGCTGTTTCCCACCAGAAACCCAACGTGATAGATGCGCTGAGAGATGCGCGTTGAAGGCATGAACTTCCCTGCTGCCAGAGCTTCTTTCCCGGTGGGCAGGGTCTGCACGAACTCGACGAGCGTACCATCAGGATCCTTGATCTCAAAGGCGTAGTCGCCAGCATGGGTCTTGCCACCATTCCCAGGCGGCACGCTATAGCCTTTGGAGCGAAGATAGGCGCGCATCTCCTCAATGTTGTCCACGCTGAAGCAAAGGTGGCTCATCATGTTCGGTGGTGCGGTCGCAGGCTGGTTGAACAATTCAACATGCTGCCGATCGTTGATCTTGATGAAGGCGATGCTGACCTCGTTGCTATCCGGCTTCTTGAGATCGAAGTATTCATCGAAGCCAAGGAAGTCGTGCCAGAACGACATGGCCTTGGGCAGGTCGGAAACGAAATAGCCAACGTGCGAGATGCCGGTGATTTTGGGGCGCTTGTGTACTGCATTCTGCGCCACAGCGGATAAACCGGCAAGCGCCAGAATGGCTGCTGTAAGAGCGGCTAAGGTGCGAATGCAGCGGTCGGAGGCAAAACGCATTGCGGGTCCCTTTCTAATTCCGAATTTCAGCCAGCAATCTCTCGATCTCCACTTTCTCTTCCGCAGTAACTGGAAGTAGCGGTGAACGAGCACGCCCTCCATAATATCCGTTGAAGTCGCACGCGTACTTCACCCCGCTGATTCCCAGGTCGCCGACTATGCGTTGGCTCGGCGCCAGAATGCGCTGCTGCTTTTCCGCCGCCAGCTTCAGGTCGTGATCTTTCCAGGCAAAATAGACTTCCTGGCAAGCCTGCGGAGCGCAGGCAGCAAAGGCGAGGATGGCTCCGGCGGCTCCGGCTTCGAGAGACTCCAGCACGATGGACGCCGAACCGGCGAGCACCTGGAAGCCAACCTCCTTGGTGCGTGTTTTCAGTGGCGCTGTTGGTGGAGTTTGCGCGAGAGCCACGCCCCCGGCTAGATTCCCGACTGAGACAAACGTCGCGCTCTCCGTTTCCGCGGCACCAGGCTTCAGCATCCGTGCCGTAACGGCCTCAAACACGGGCGTGACGGTCACCGTCCGGCGTGGCGCAGTGCGAGTAGCCGCGATAACTGCCTGGATTCGCTTCACGCTCCCGCCTGACTCCTTGATGCCGATGATGTTGGGGTGCTGCGCCAACTCCGCGACGATTTCAATCGGAATCTGGTACGGAACAAACTTGGGTATGTTGTAGAGCACCACGGGCAAGGGCGAACGGTCAGCTACACTCCGAAAATAGGTGAGAACGGCCGCGGAAGACAGCTGGCTGGCAAAATACGCCGGAGTACGGACCAGTATCGCATCATATTGGAAGTGTGCTGCCGCCTCGGCCAATTCGACTGTTGACTTAAGGCTTTCGCGCCCTACTCCGGCAATCAGCACCTTTTCCGGCGCTGCCGCTTCCGCTGCCGTGCGCAACACATCGCGACTTTCGGCGTCATCCAGCGCAACAGCTTCGCCCGTGGAGCCCAGAACGACCATTCCAGCCAACAGACTGCGGGAATAGCGGGCAACGTTGGCCTCGACCTTCCGAAAGTAGACCCGTTCGTCCGGGTAGAAGGACGTAGTTACAGCGGCAAAAACACCTTCAATCAGCATGAACTCAATTGTAAAACCCGCAGCGCACGGGGGAGTACCGCACCCATAGCAATCAATCTACTATGCTTCCGCTCTTGCCGCATGCAATTGCTGCAATGCGTAGACCGTCGTGCAACGTCGCTGCATAGCGGCGATTCCCTCCACTGCGGCCTGAGCGGCAGCAACCGTGGTGATGGTGGGCACGCGAGCTAGCACGGCTGCACGGCGGATGGCCTTCTCGTCAAAGAAGGTATCTTGCCCCCGCGGCGTGTTGATAATGAGCTGGATGCGATCGCCCTTGATCAGATCCACCACGTTGGGCCGGCCTTCCTTGACCTTGAAGACCCTCTCGACGGCGAGTCCCGCGCCTTCCAGCACGTTGGCCGTACCCTCCGTAGCAACAAGGTGAAAACCGAGGTGAACGTAGCGACGAGCCAGCTCAACAGCCGCAGGTTTGTCGTGGTCGTTCACGCTGAAGAAGACCGTGCCGCCCGTTGGCAGAATCTGCCCGGCAGACAATTGAGCCTTTGCGAATGCCTCGCCAAAGGTTGCTGCCACACCCATTACCTCGCCGGTGGACTTCATTTCTGGACCGAGCACTGTATCCACACCAGCAAACTTGGACCACGGGAAGACCGGCGACTTTACGTAATAATGTGTCCCAGTTTCCAGGTCTGTGCCGCTGGCAAGTTGCTCAGGCAGCAACTCACGCAGCGTGCGTCCCGTCATCAGCCGTGCGGCCATCTTGGCCAGCGGAATGCCGGTAGCCTTCGAGACGTAAGGCACAGTGCGTGACGCGCGCGGATTTACTTCGATGACGTAGACATGGTCGCAACCCTCAGCGTCACGCTGGATGGCGAACTGCAGATTGACCAGGCCCACAACTTTGAGCGCAAGAGCGAGTTTGCGAGTGTAAGTGCGCAGGGTCTCCAGCGTCTCTTCGCGAATGTCCACAGCAGGCAGCACGCAGGAGGAGTCACCTGAGTGGATGCCGGCCTCCTCAATGTGCTGCATAATGCCCGCGATGAGCACGTCTTTTGAATCGCACAGCGCGTCGACGTCCACTTCAATGGCGTTTTCCAGGAAGTGATCCACCAGCACCGGCCGCTCTTGCGAGTATTCAACCGCCTCCCGCATATACTGCGCCACAGACTCGGCGTCATACGCAATCACCATGGCGCGTCCGCCTAACACGTAGCTGGGCCTGACGAGTACCGGATAGCCGATGCGCTCCCCCACGGCCAACGCTTCTTCCACGCTGGTCGCAGTGCCGCCTGCGGGTTGCGGAATCTGCAAATCTTCCAGCAGCTTGCCGAAGCGCTTGCGATCTTCAGCCAAATCAATCGACTCGGGCGAGGTGCCGATGATCGGCACACCGGCCGCGCGCAGACGCTGAGCAAGATTCAGCGGCGTCTGGCCGCCGAACTGCACAATCATGCCGATCTCCGCACCCGATTGCGCTTCGTGGTTATAGACAGCCAGCACGTCTTCCAGCGTCAGCGGTTCAAAGTAGAGCCGGTCACTGGTGTCGTAGTCAGTGGAGACGGTCTCAGGATTGCAGTTGACCATGATGGTCTCGTAACCGTCGTCCTTCAACGCGAAGGACGCGTGACAGCAGCAATAGTCGAACTCAATACCTTGGCCGATTCGGTTCGGACCCGAGCCGAGAATAATGATCTTCGGCGTTTGCGTCGGGGCCGCCTCATCCTCTTCGTCGTAAGTGGAGTAGAGGTAAGGCGTCATGGACTCAAACTCGGCAGCGCAGGTGTCCACGAGCTTGAAGACGGGCTTGATTCCTTTGCTCTCGCGCAGTTCCCTCACACGTTGGATGCCCGCGTGGCCTTCGAGTTTCCACTCAGTGGCGATACGTTCGTCGCTCAAACCTACGCGCTTCAGCCTGCGTAGTTGCTCTGTGCCAATGGTCTCCGGCGTGGTTTGTGCAATGGTAGCCTGCTCCAGCGTCACTTCACGAATCTGGTGCAGAAACCACGGATCCATGCCCGTGAGCCGTACCACTTCGCGCACACTCATGCCACGCTCAAAGGCGAAGCGGATATAACCCAGCCGCTCAGGTCGTGGTGTAACCAGCATCTGTGTCAGACGACGCGGCTCCAGAATTTCGGCGCCGGTTTTCTTGCCCGTTTCAAGCGCCCGCCACGCCTTCATCAGCGCCTCTTTGAAGGTGCGGCCGATGGCCATCACCTCGCCCACCGATTTCATCTGTGGGCCCAACGTATCGTCGGCTCCGGGAAACTTCTCGAACTGCCACTTGGGTATCTTCACCACCACGTAGTCGATGGTGGGTTCAAAGCAGGCCGGCGTCTTGCGCGTAATGTCGTTGGGAATCTCGTCCAGCGTATAGCCCACAGCCAGCTTGGCTGCGATCTTGGCAATCGGGAATCCCGTAGCCTTCGAGGCCAGCGCCGAAGAGCGCGAAACGCGCGGGTTCATCTCGATCACCGTCATGCGGCCGTTGGCAGGGTTCACCGCAAACTGCACGTTCGAGCCGCCCGTCTCCACGCCAATCTCGCGCATCACGGCGATGGCCGCGTCGCGCATCTTCTGGTACTCGCGGTCCGTAAGGGTCTGCGCCGGGGCCACGGTGATGGAGTCGCCCGTATGCACACCCATGGGGTCAAAGTTCTCAATTGAGCAAATGATGATGACGTTGTCCGCAAGATCGCGCATCACCTCTAGTTCGTACTCTTTCCAGCCCAGCACGCTCTCTTCAATCAGGCACTCGTGCACCGGCGAAAGGTCCAGGCCGCGCGCCAGAATCTCCATAAGCTCTTCACGGTTGTAGGCGATGCCGCCGCCCGAACCGCCCAGCGTGAAGCTAGGGCGAATGAGCACCGGAAAGCCTAGCTTGGAGGCAAACTCCAGACCGTCGCGCAGATTATTTACCAGCGCGGACTTTGAGACATCGAGGCCGATGCGGATCATCGCATCCTTGAAGAGGAGCCGGTCCTCGGCCTTCTTGATGGCTTCAAGCTTGGCTCCGATCAACTCCACGCCATAGCGGTCAAGAATCCCTGCATCGGCCAGATCAACGGCTAGATTCAGCGCCGTCTGCCCGCCAACAGTGGGCAGCAGAGCAAACTTGCCCGAGCCCGCAGGCAGCATCTCCGTCTCAATGCGAATGATCTCCTCGACGTACTCGCGCGTGAGCGGCTCGATGTAAGTGCGGTCGGCCAGGTCCGGATCTGTCATGATGGTGGCCGGGTTCGAGTTCACCAGCACCACCTCGTAGCCCTCCTGTTTGAGAGCCTTGCACGCCTGCGTGCCAGAGTAGTCGAACTCCGCCGACTGTCCAATCACAATCGGCCCCGAGCCGATCACTAATATCTTCTGAATGTCATTTCTGCGTGGCATATATTTGTACTGTTCCCTGGGATTCGTTAGTACTGGTGCTTTGAAAAGGCGTGGCTAAAGCTGCGCCCCGTCAACGCCCGTCATGATTCTCTCCGGGGCTTGACCTTACGCAAAAGAGCGGGGCAAATGCCCCGCTGTTGCCAACATTTTCATCATTGGAAACCGGATCCAAGTTTCTCATCCCTTCCACTCCTCCATCAGGTTCCGGAAGTCACGGAATAGGTAGTGCGAGTCATGCGGACCAGGCGCCGCTTCCGGGTGATACTGCACGCTGAACAGCGGCAGCGTCTTGTGGCGCAGGCCTTCGAGCGTCTGGTCATTCAGGTCCACGTGCGTCAGTTCAATCTCATTCGTGTTGATCGAGTCGGGATCGACAGCGAAGTTGTGGTTGTGTGCCGTGATCTCCACTTTGCCCGTAACCCGATTCTTCACCGGGTGGTTGCCGCCGTGGTGGCCGAACTTGAGCTTGTAGGTGCGCCCGCCCAGGGCCAGACCGCAAAGCTGGTGGCCCAAACAAATCCCAAAAACCGGCACGCGGCCCATCATGCCGCGAATAGCTTTCACGGCATACTCCACAGGCTCGGGGTCGCCGGGTCCGTTCGACAAGAAGACGCCATCCGGCTTTAGGCCGAGCACGTCTTCCGCCGTGGTTTCAGCCGGAACCACGGTAACGCGACAGCCCTCGCGGGTAAGCATCCTCAGAATGTTCTGCTTGATCCCGAAGTCGTAAGCCACCACATGCATCACTCGCTTATGCGCTTCTGCGGGCGGAAGAAATCCGGAGACCAGCAACGGGTCATCCGACTGGTTGCGGCTGTCGTTAGAATCAAACTGGTAAATAGACTTCGTCGAGACGACGCGCGCCAGGTCTGTCCCATCCATCTTGCGGATCTTCCTGGCTCTTTGGACCAGCACCTCCGGGTCGCTTTCGGTGGTGGAGATTACGCCACGCATCACCCCGTAGGTGCGCAGATGGCGCACCAAGGCACGGGTATCAATTTCGGCCAACACTGGAACGGAATACCGCTCCATGTACTCGTCCGTTACCTGTTCTGAGCGCCAATTGGAGCTGATGGGCGAAAACTCGCGGACGATCAGGCCCTCAATATAGGGCTTGGCCGACTCGTTGTCCGCCTGGTTGGTGCCGTAATTGCCTATCTGGGGATTAGTGAGAACAACGATTTGTCCGGCATAGGAAGGATCGGTAGCGATTTCCTGATAACCGGTAAGGGAAGTATTGAAAACGACTTCGCCCTGGCATTCGCCAGCTGCGCCATAGCCGTGGCCACGGAAGATGCGCCCGTCTTCGAGCGCTAGGATCGCCTGCATCGCCTCTCCGAGGAGTGGATTCAACCGATTCTAGCAGGTTTCAGCGCCAGGGAATACTGGCATTCGTTTGAATGC
>VFSW01002328.1_pt1 | contig 28724 bp, 24 predicted proteins | sample 5358111 | NCBI WGS metagenome assembly VFSW01 (sample SAMN11554181, study PRJNA540505) | mine drainage metagenome | isolation source: sediment from site ElyBrook_90M | place: USA: Ely Copper Mine, Vershire, VT | collected 2017 | reverse complement strand
GCCCAGCCCGGGCCGCATGTCGGCGGTCTCATCCGTCTTTCCCAGGTTGGGCGTCAGCGGCGTCACTTGCCAGGGCAGCGCATTTCCGTACATCGGCATGCCGCTCACCACGGCCTGCGCGTTGCGCGCGCCCGGCGGGAAGACGATCACGTCGTACTTCGCCCGCAGATCCTCCGCCGCGGCCGCCGTCTGCGTGCTGATGTAATCGAAGGGAATCTTCAAGCGGTCGAATTCCAGCCGCCACCAACCGTCGCTCTGGGCTGAGGTCCAGGTGTGCAGGATGGCGATGCGCGCTCTCCGCAGGGCGTGCGTCTTTACGCCGGGAGCGGCGGCCACCGCGTATGCCCGCACGCCCAGATCGGCGCAGGCCTGGGTCACTTCGGCCGCGGCGGCGTTGCGCACGATGAACGATCCGCGGTTGAAATTTCGCCCCACCGCTTCGAAGGGTTCCTCGGCCGCCTCGAAGGATGCCCCCGCCAGCCGGTAGCGCAGCGTCATCAGGGCGTTGTCCGCATTGTGGTTGACCAGGTAGATATCGCCCCGGCCCTCCACTGCGCCCGGCGCCGCCACCGGCCCGCGCACAGCCTCCATGCCGGCGTCCAGCACTTTTGTATCGGTCACTCGCGCCACCTGCACGTTGCCCAGTTCGCCGAAGGTCCAGCCGGTGTCGTCGTAGATGTCCTTCTGCGGATCGTTGGGCGACCAATACTGGTAATCCAGCAGCGCATCCGCGATGCGGCTGTAAGGCTGGTCCATGCGCAGAACGTAGCTTCCCGCCGGAAATGTGCGCGGCTCGGGCTTGGGCTTCTCCTTGGGCTTGGCGGCGCCGTTTTCGCCGTCGCGCTTGGGCGGCGCTTTCTTGGGCGGCATCATCACCGTAAACGCCGCGCCCGCGCGCGAAATCTCGCAGCCCTGCAACTGCAGCAGGCGCAGCAGGTCCGCCTGCGCGCCGGGCCGCGCATCGTCCGCCGGAAACACATAGGCCGCCGGCCCTTCGGTGTGCGCTTTCTGGATGGAGCGCTTGGCCTTCAAATAGAAATTGTGCAGGAACAGCTTGTTGTTGGCGCTGAAGTACGCGAGCGCCGTCAGCAGGCCGGTCTCCTCGTAGTTGTTGTTGTTGCGCTGCGACCACTTGGCTTTGGGCAGCGGCGGATTCTGTTTGTACCACGTGCGCGCGTATTCTTCCGGGCGCAGGGTGCGCTCCTCGGTGTCCGCGCCGCCGTTGCCGAAGGTCTCATACAGACGGCTGATGCCGTTGTGCATGGAGGCGATGAACATCAGGTAGCCCGGCGACCAGGTGTCGAAGGTGCCGTGCGTAAACACCCCGGGCATCCCGAACTCCGTCATCTGGGCCACGTTGTTGTAGCCCATCATGGCCCATTCGTCGGCCAGCAGCGGGTCGATCCACGCGTTGTAGGGCCCGTCGCCCACGGTGTTGTCGTACAGGTACGGCACCGATTCGTGCAGGTCGTGCAGCACCTGCGCCTTCCAGTCCACGAAGGTGTGCAGCACGTTGCGCGTCAGCGCCAGCGCCAGTCCCATGGCGTCGCGATTGTTGTCGTGGCCCACGTAGTGGCCCCAGTAAACCAGCGGCGGCCACTGCTTGCCCGGGTTGGCCAGGCGCCAGCGGTAAATATCCACCATGCGGTCGCGCCCGTCCACTTCCACGATGGGCGTGATCAGGGTGATGGTGTTCTCGCGGATGAACCGGATATACGCGCTCTCGTCCACCGCCAGCCGGTAGGCCAGTTCCATGAGCGCCGTGGGCGCGCCGGTTTCGGGCGAGTGGATGGCGCCGGTGATGTAGTAAACCGGCGTGGACGAGGCCACCAGCTTACCGGCTTCGCCATCGTCCAGGTGGATGGTGCGCGGATCGGCCAGCTTGGCCAGGCGCGCGCGGTTCTCGTCCAGGTGCGCCAGCAGCCCCTCGTCGGCCACCGCCACCGCGATCATCTCGCGGCCTTCCTCGGTGGTCCCGATGCTGAAGACCTTCACCCGCGGGCTGGCCTTTTCCAGCAGGCGCATGTAGCGGTAAACGTCCGCCGCGTAGGGCAGGATGCCGGGCGCGCCGGCTATGTCGCCCAGCACCGCCGCGGGCGTGGGCACGGTCTTCGACGCCGGCAGATAATCGGTCAGCGGCGAATTGAAAAACGGCTCAGTGGTGTATTCGCGGATCTTCTTGCTGTACGCCTCGTTAACCGGCTGGACGGCGTCCCGCGCCGGCTGGGGCTGGGCGAACAGAGGAATCGCCCCGGCCACTGCAACCACGAGCCATGTCTTCATTCACAAGACTATAACTCGCGGATCAGGCTTGCGTCACGCCGCCGCGCCGTATTGCTCGAAGAAGTGCGCCACGGTCTTGATGCCCTGGTAATAATTTTCCAGGCAGTACTTCTCGTTGGGCGAGTGCAGCCCGTCGTCCGGCAGGCCGAAGCCCATCAGCACCGTCGGGATTCCCAGGTGCGCGGCGAAGTCGCCCACAATGGGAATCGAGCCGCCCGAACGAATGAACACCGTCTTCTTGCCCAGCACGTCGCGGAACGCCTTGGCCGCCACCTGGATGGCGGGATGCTCCGGATTCACCACCAGCCCCGGCCCCGCGCTGAGCACGCGCACTTCGAACTGAATGCCCTTGGGGGTGTGCCGGGCCACGAACTCGCGGAACGCGGCCACCACTTTCCCGGGGTCCTGGTTGGGCACCAGGCGGAAGCTGATCTTGGCGGTGGCTTTGGACGGGATCACGGTCTTGGCGCCGGCCGCCGTAAACCCTCCGGCGATGCCGTGCACCTCGAAGGTCGGGCGCGCCCATACGCGCTCCAGTACCGAAGGCCGGCGCTCGCCGGTCAGCTCCGTGGCGCCCACCTCGTTCTTCAGAAATTCCTCTTCGCTGAAGGGCAGCCGCTTCCAGCTTCGCTTCTCCGCCGGCGCGGGCGGCTGCACGTCGTCGTAGATGCCCGGCACCTGGATCGTGCCGTTGGCGTTCTTCACTTTGGACAGGAACTCCACCAGGCCGAAGATGGGATTGGGCGAGGCGCCCCCATACAGGCCCGAGTGCAGATCGCGGCTGGGCCCGGTGGCCTCCAACTCCATGTACACCAGCCCGCGCAGGCCGATGCACAACGTCGGAATGCCCGCCGCGAACAGTTCCGTATCGGACACCAGCGCGACATCGGCTTTCAGCTTCTCGGGATTCGCCGCGACATACGCGGCAATGGACTCGCCGCCGACTTCCTCTTCACCCTCCACCAGAAACTTCACGTTGACCGGCAGCGCTTCGCCTGCCGTGCGCAAGGCTTCGATGGCCTTCACGTGACTGTACATCTGGCCTTTGTCGTCGGCCGTGCCGCGCCCGTAAATGTTGCCGTTGCGCACGGCGGGCTCGAACGGCGGGCTCTCCCACAGTTCCAGCGGATCGGCCGGCTGCACGTCGTAGTGGCCGTAACACAGCACCGTGGGCTTGCCCGGCGCGTGCATCCAGTCGGCGTACACCAGCGGATGCCCCGAGGTCTGGATGATCTCGACATTCTCCATCCCCACGTGGCGCAGGCTGCCGGCCACGAACTCGGCGGCGCGCTCGATATCGCCGCGGTGCTCGGGCAGCGTGCTGATGCTGGGGATGCGCAGGAAGTCTTTCAATTCCTCCAAAAGACGGTCGCGGTTCCGTTCGACAAACGTATCGGTAGTAAGGGACATGATGTTCTCCGGTATAAGACTCCATTATAGAGCCGCGCGCGCTTACGAACTTTTCTCGGGCTTCATCACCGCCACGTAGCTCAGGTTGCGGTAGAGCTGGTTATGGTCCAGCCCGAAGCCGATCACGAAGCGGTCCGGAATCTCGAAGCAGCGGAACTCCACCGGCAGTTGCACCAGCCTGCGGGAATTGCGGTCCAGGAAGGTGCACACGGCCAGGGAATTGGGGCCGCGGCTGGAGAGCGTCTGCAGCAGGTAGCGCAGCGTCAGCCCGGTGTCCACGATGTCTTCCACCAGGAGGACGTCCTCGTTCTCGATGCTGTCGTCGAGGTCCTTGGCGATGCGCACCACTCCCGGCGCGCCGCTTTTGTTCGAGAAGCTGGAGATCCCCAGGAAGTCGATCTTCACCGGGATCTGGATGTGGCGCGCCAGCGCCGTCAGAAAGAACACCGAGCCTTTCAACACGCCGATGAGTTTGAGGGTCCGGCCGCGGTAGCGCCCGGTGATCTCGGCGGCCACTTCCTGGATGCGCCGCGCGATCTGCTCCTCGGTGAACAGAACGCGCTCGATGGCCGGAGCCGGATCTTTGCTCATGCCTGCACCGGCCGTTCCGCCAGGCCGTATTTGAAGATCAGGTTTTCGAAATCCTTCTGGTAGAAGACCTGCACGTTCAGGTGCGGATACAGCTCGCGCAGCAGGCGGATCTTGCGGTTCTTGCGGGTGACCAGGGATTGTTTCATGGTGGTAAGTTCCACGTACAGATCGAACTCCGGCAGATAGAAATCGGGGGTAAACGATTCGGCGATGCGTCCTTCCGCGTCCCACTGCACGGGGAAACTGCGCGGCTCGTATTCCCAGGCGATGCGGTAAAAATCCAGGAGGTTGGCGAAGATCTGCTCGCTGTGATGGGCGAAGGTCTTGTCCGGCAGGCGCACGGCGCCGGGCGGGACGATGCCGTGGCGCGACAGGCGCAAGCGGATTTGAAACTGGATCTGCGCTTCGGCGGCGGCCGAGAGATGGCCGCGCTCCTTCAGGCCCAGGGCGCGCACGGCGCTCTGAATCATCTCCACCATCTGTTCGGAGTCCATGGATTCGGCGTTCAGGATCAGGTCGAACCAGGAGGCCGGGGCCAGGGCGCGGCCGGCCATTTCCTTGTACTGGCGGCGCTGCGCGGTGTCGAGCTCGCGCAGCAGTTGGCGGGCGGCGGGGCGGTCCAGGCGGCGGTCCAGCATGAGGTTGCCGGCGCGCACCGAATCGGGCGCCGCCACGCGCACGCGCAGGGCGCCGGGAAACTGCCGCGAGAGCATCTCCGCGCCGGCGGCCGAGTACACCAGGTGGTGTTCGGTGGCCAGGCGCGCCAGCATGGAGGCCACCAGGTCGGCGCGGGCCTTTTCGGGCGCCTGGAATCCCGCGCCGAACTCGCGCTCGATCAGGCCGTGAATGCGCGACTCATTCACCAGCTCGAACTCGAGGCGGTGGGCGCTGAGGCGCGCCAGTTCTTCGAACCGGCAACCGGGCTGTCCGGAAACGGCGATCAACGCCATGTGGTTAGCCCATGATATCAGGGCGCGCGCGGCGCGCCGCTCCGGACCGCGGTTTTGTGCCGGATTAGCTGGCGGCGGCGCTGGCGGCGTTGCTCAACTGGGTATTGGTGGTGCTCCAGATAGCGCTGACGCTGGCGCCGGAACTGATGAACAGCGCCGCCGAAGCCAGCGCTACGAACGCCATCAGCAAGGTGTACTCAATCAGGTCCTGGCCTTGGTCGTCTTGCCAAAGCCGTTGTATCACGTTCAGCATGGAAGTCCCCTCTCTAAACCGGCAAATTTGAAAACCACCTTGCCGATTCTCTCTACCCGAGAGGCAGCAGGCAATGCTGCCGTTGGATAGCGTTAACAGGGGTTGTTTACCCGGAACAGGCGGCCGTCTCGAACTGATCGCCGCGCAGCAGGATGCGGGCGAAGGCCATGGCGGGATCGTGCGCGAAGGCGCAGATCCACTCGCCGCGCGCGGCCCGGGTGAGCCAGTCGAGCTTGCTGTCGATGGATTGGACCGGGTCCAGATCGAAGGCGGCCACCCAGGTGGGCGTGACGTGCGCGGCGGTGGGAACCAGGTCGGAGAGGAAGCAGAAGGTGCGGCCGCCGGAGGCCGCGGTGACCACCATCATATCGGGGGTGTGGCCGGGAGCCAGGCACAGCCGCACTCCGGGGGCGATCTCCGTATCTTCGTCGAGCAAGCGCATGCGCCCGGCATCCACCAGCGGATCGTAGTTGGCGGCGATGTAAGCGATGCTGTCGCGCGGATGTCCTCGGTGGGCATGTTCCCACTCGCCGCGCCGGGTGTAGTAGACCGCGCGCGGAAACGCGGGCCGCGCCTGGCCGCCCGCCACTATCGTATTCCACCCGCAATGATCCCAGTGCAGATGGCTGTTGACGACCATGTCGATGCGGTCGGGGTCGATGCCCGCCGCTGCGATGATTTCCGGCAGAGGCACGGCCTCGGGCGCCAGTTTCATGCGCTCCCGCCGGCGGGCGTCCAGCTTGCCGCCGCCGCCGGTTTCGAGCAGGATGGTGTGTTCGCCGGTTTCCAGGATGTAGCAGTTGAAACCCAGCGGCACGCGGTTGAGCTCGTCCGGCGGCGACAGGCGGGACCACATGGTTCTGGGCACCACGCCGAACATGGCGCCGCCGTCCCAGTGGTAGATATCCTCGCGGACCAGGGTGATGCGGAAGTCGCCCAGTTCGATGGCGGCCATGCGCTATTCGCCGCGCACCAGCTTCCGGCCGCGCTCGAACAGATCGGCGGCGTCATCCACGAGTTGTTTGCCCTTCTCGATCATCTCCTTGCCGCGATCGTAGACATCCTTGCCGGTCCCGGCCACGGCTTCCTTGCCTTCCTTGGTCTTGTCGGAGATCAACTGGCGGGTCTTCTTCCCGCTCTGGGGCGCCAACAAGATGGCGGCGGCCATCCCGACGACGGCGCCGGCGACAAACCAACCGATGTTATTCGCTAACTGGTCCTGCGCTTCTTCGCGATCGAACATGCCCATCCTCCGTCAAACCTCTATTTTATGCCATCACGCCGAAAATGGGAGCACCTCTTCGCGCTGCGGGTCGAAGCGTATGCGCCGCCGTTCCAGGTAGCTCTGGTTGGCAAGCAGGGCCGCCTGCGCGGCGCGATGGCCGATGTAGACATCCGCGTTGGGCAGTTTGCGCGAGCGGCAGCATTCCAGGAAATTGCGCACGTGCTGGCCGGTGATATCGCCCGGGATGCGCCGGGTGACCGGCTCGCCGTTGTTTCCGGCGGCGCGGAACTCATAGCGGTTGCGGTTGACGAACAACCGGCCGCCCGAGCCCAGGAACTCGACGCCGTAAGGCCGGCTTTGCGGGACCGCCAGGGAGACGAAGCTGACCGTGAAGCCGCCCGGATATTCGAACAGGGCGCTGATGGTATCGGGCGCGGTGCGGCCGTCGTGGAAGTCCTGGTACACCCCGCCGGCGGCCACCGCCGAGAGGGGCGCGTCCTGGCCCATGAACATGTGGGCCACGTCGATCCAGTGGGCGCCGAAGTCGGTGAGCTTGCCGCCGCCGAAATCCAGGAACGCGCGGAAATCGAGGTACTGCGCGGGATTCCAGTCGCGGTAGGACAGCGGTCCGAGGAAGCGCACCCAGTCCAGGTTGGCGGGCTTGTGGGCGGGTTCGGCGGGCAAGGCGGCCGCGGCCTCGGAGTTCCACACGCAATCCACGTGAGAGATCTTGCCCATCAGGCCGGAGCGCACGAAGCGTTCGCGGGCCTCCAGGTAGATTTCGCCGGAGCGCTGCTGCATGCCCACCTGGCAGACGCGGTTGTTGACGCGCGCGGCGCGCACGATCTCGGGGCCTTCCTGGCGCCGGCGGGTGAGGGGCTTTTCCACGTAGACATCTTTGCCGGCGTTGAGCGCGTCGATGGCCACGTCCTTATGCCAGTGGTCCGGCGTGGCCACCAGCACGGCGTCCACGCCGGCCGCTTCCAGCAGGCGGCGGTGGTCGGCGAAGGGCTGCGCGCCGGCGGCCTGGGCCACCCCTTTGTCCGCGCGGTCGCCCCACACATCGCAGACCGCGCGCAAATCCACTTCGGCGGTCTTCTGGAAAATGCCGGCGACGTAGAGGCCGCGTTCGCCGCAGCCGATCAGCCCGAGTTGCACACGGTCGTTGGCGCCCAGCACCCGGGCGTAAGAAAGGGCCGTCAGCGCGGCCGCCTTCATTCCTTCTCTGCGCGTGATCATGGTTGAGTTCATCATAACGTGGCGGCGCGCGGAAGGGGACCGGAGGGCGCCGAAGTAAAATGGAGGAACGAAGCTGAGCCTGGAATGGGTCGGTTTAAGTGGACGGCAGGCAGGCGGTTAGGCGCCCGCGACGGGCCGTAATTCCGCCGGGAGTGGATAGCATAAGTGGAAATGTCAAAGACCGTTAGACTCACGCTAGCACCGCAGCGGGCGGTGAAGCGGGGTGCGATTGACTACGGGAGTTTGTTTTCAGGGGGTTAGGGCGGGTTAAGATGAGGTGGGGGTGGTGACCGGGATCGGTTATAAAATGTGCTGTGGTAGCGCCGCCCTGTGGCGCCAGTCGCTCGGCGAACCTGATCGGGCGAATTGCCGGCCTGCAGCGAGGCCCGTACCGCCCGCCGCGGCAGGCGGCTCCGGTGGTCTTCATCGACGGATCGGCCACCAAGGCGGCACAGATGTTTACGCTGGCGCACGAGTTGGCGCACATCTGGCTCGGCCCGCCGGCTGGCCGCGCGGGGATGGTTTGCAGGTCTTCTCGAAGCTCCTGCGCCCGTGAACTGCGTCACGTTGCGTGAAGTCCCTGTTCGTAGTAGGCCGGGTATCCGGCGATTTTCGCAGCCATGCGACTGTGTGCCATCGTCGATCGATCCGCTTCCAGGAAAGATGAACGGTATTCCTTCCTTCCGGCTGGTCCGTTCGCTTGACTATGAAATAAGCATGGGGACGGACAGGGATAGGGGACTCTCCCTCAGGGACGACGGCAGAATCCCGGGAGCGCCGGACCTTCTCGACAATGTGCAAGCTGAATGGGGCCACTGCGCGTCAGCTCGATCATGCGCGCATGGATGTCCGCGATGAAGAGGAAATGCCGGATGCCGAACCCGGTGAGTTCGTGGTGACGGAGGCGTTTCCCGGCGAGGCCGGGCGGCACATAGCCGTGTTCGATCAAAACTGGCGGGCCTCAGGAGCCGGTTCCAGAGCGCCCGTACGGAGCGGCCGGACCGTGCCGGGAGGCGATCGATGGTCGCAAGGCTAAGCTGAAAATGCTGCGGCGCGGGCGCGCCCGGTTTATCCTGGGACCGCAAGAATGACGCGATGAGCCTGTCCCCGGCGGAGACTAAGCTAACATGCCCTGAGGCGCGAGGCTTCAAACGCCCGGCGCGCGCGCGGCCCGCAGATAGCTCGGGTAAGTCCCGTCCAAAATCGCGCGGCGGATTTCGCGCATGATTTCCAGGTAGCGCTTGACGTTGTGCAGCGTCGCCAGGGTGGCGTAGAGGATCTCGCCGGCCTGGAACAGGTGGCGCAGGTAGGCGCGGGAGAAGGTGGCGCAGGTATAGCAGCCGCAGCGCGGGTCGAGCGGGCCGGCATCGTCGCGGTAGCGCGCCTGCTTGATGCGCACGATGCCCTCGGAGGTGAACAGGCAGCCGTTGCGGGCGTTGCGGGAGGGCAGCACGCAATCCATCATGTCCACGCCGAGGGCCACGTATTCGGGCAGTTCCTCGGGCATGCCGACGCCCATGGCGTAGCGCGGGCGGGCGCGCGGGAGCAGGGCTTCGGTGGCCTCCACCATGGCGAGGCTCAACGGGCGCGGTTCGCCCACCGAGAGGCCGCCGATGGCATAGCCGTCCGCGTCGAGATCCACCAGTGCGGCGGCGCAGTCGCGGCGGAGGTCCTCGAACATGGAACCCTGCACGATGGGAAACAGCGCGTGGCGGCTGGGCGCCTGGGCGCGGCGCCGCTCAAAATGCGCCAAGGCGGCGCGCGCCCAGCGGACGGTGCGGGCCGCCGAGGCGCGCGCGTATTCATGGCTCACCGGATAGGCGGGACACTCGTCCAGCACCATCATGATGTCGCTGCCCAAGGCAAGCTGGGTATCGACCGTGGATTGCGGCGTGAAGGTGTGGGTGTCGCCGTCGAGATGGGATTGAAACACTACGCCTTCATCGGTGATTTTGCGCAGGCCGCTGAGGCTGAAGACCTGGAAGCCGCCGGAATCGGTGAGGATGGCGCGGGGCCAGGACATGAAGCGGTGCAGGCCGCCCTGGGAGCGGATCAGGTCCGCGCCGGGGCGCAGATAAAGATGATAGGTATTGGCCAGCAGGATGCGGGCGTCGAGTTCGCCGGCCAGGTCGCGCGGCGCCAGGCCTTTCACCGTGGCCTGCGTGCCCACGGGCATGAAGACGGGGGTTTCGACGACGCCGTGGGGCGTGTGCAGCAGGCCGGCGCGCGCGCGGGTGACCTGGCACTCGGCCTGAATCTCGAAGAGGAATTTATCGGCGGACAACCTGTTCCAGCCGCGGGCGCGGCCGCTCGACTTTTCAGTCTACACGATTGCGGCTGGAGGCGCTTCCCGACGGCCGCGGCCCGCCATCTTGCTTTCCGGCGGGCGAGGGGATAGCATCGGCTACGTGGAGGGGCTGCCATGCCTTCGACGAAAATGAGCCGGCGCGGTCTGTTGCGGTCGGGCGCGGTCCTGGCGGCGGCGCCGGCGGGCCTGCGGAAAGCCCCGGGCGCCGGGCCCGCGCACGCGCTGGAGTTCGGCGACAACCTGTACCAATCCATCGGGGTGACGCCCATGGTGAACTGCCGCGGGACCTACACCATCATCACCGGATCGCAAACGCTGCCGGAAGTGAAGCGCGCCATGGACGCGGCCTCGCGCGCGTACGTGGATATGGACGAGTTGATGGAAGCGGTGGGGCGGCGCCTGGCGGAGCTGACCCGGGCCGAATGGGGCATCGTGACCGCGGGCTGCGCGGCCGCGTTGACCCACGCCACAGCGGCCTGCATCGCCGGGGGCGATCCGGAAAAGATGCAGCGCGTGCCGAACCTTGCCGGGCTGAAGACGGAAGTGGTGGCGCCGCGCTATTCGCGCAACGAATACGACCACGCCGTGCGCATGCTGGGCGTGAAGATGATCGAGGTGGAGACGGCCGCGCAGTTGGAAGCCGCCATCGGGCCGCGGACGGCCATGATGATGATCCTCTCCTGCCCGGCCGCGGAGAAGGGCGAGCTTTCCATTCCGAACGCCTGCGCCATCGCGCGGCGGCGGGGCGTCCCGGTGATCGTGGACGCGGCCGCCGAGATGCTGGAGGTTCCCAACATTCATTTGCAGCACGGCGCGCACATGGTGGCCTACAGCGGCGGCAAGTGCCTGCGCGGGCCGCAAGCCGCGGGGCTGCTGCTGGGTCAGCGGGACCTGGTGCGCGCGGCGTGGATCAACAGCGCGCCGCACCATGCTTTCGGGCGCTCGCTGAAGTGCGGCAAAGAAGAGATCATGGGCATGCTGGCGGCGGTGGAGATGTGGGTGAAGCGCGACCACGACGCCGAATGGAAGCAGTGGCAGGGGTGGCTGGACCACATTGCCGGGCAGGCGGCGCAGGTCCCCGGGGTGACCAGCGAGATCCTGCAGCCGGAGGATCTGTCCAACCACGCGCCGCGTCTGCGGCTGCATTGGGACACGGCGCGGCTGGGCATCGCCGGCACGGAAGCGGAGGAGATGCTGCTGCACGGCGAGCCGCGCATCGCGGTGAACGAGTCGAGCGGCACGCGGCGCGACGGGCGCCCGAGTTCGCTCACCATCATGCCGTACATGATGATGCCCGGCGACGAGAAGATCGCGGCGGCGGCCATACGCAAGCTGCTGGCGAAGCCTCCGCACATCAGCGTGCCGGAAGTGGAGCCGCCGGGCGTGGATGTGGCCGGAGAGTGGGAGGCGGAGCTGACCTTCGTTTCGGGATCGTCGCGCCACCGCCTGACCATCGACCAGCACCAGGCCCAGGTGCGCGGCACGGATCACGGCGACGTGCTGTCCGGGAACCTGAGCGGCCAGGTGGAAGGGCGGCGCGTGACCATGCGCAGCGCGCAGCGCATCGAGGGCGCGGTGCTGCACTACGAGTACACCGCCGACGTGGAGGGCGGACGCATGGAGGGCGTGGTGCGGCTGGGCGAATACGGGCAGGCCAAGTGGACCGCGCGGCGGGCGTGAGGCCGGTATGATCCGCATCATCACCATCGAGCGGGAGTACGGCGCGGGAGGATCGGGCATCGCGAAGAAGCTGGCGGAACGCCTGGGCTGGAAGCTGTGGGACCAGGACCTGACCGCCGAGATCGCACGCCTCGCGCGCTGCGACCGGACCCTGGTGGCGCGCATGGAAGAGCGCGTGGATCCGCTGTTCTACCGGCTGATGAAGGTGTTCATGCGCGGCAGCTACGAGCGCAGCCTGCCGGTGAGCGGCCTCGAGGGTCTGGACGCCGACAGCATGGTGGTCTTCATGCAGCGCGTGATTCGAGGGCGCCGCCGCGGCGGGCAGTTGCGTGATTGTGGGCCGGGGCGCGCCCTACGTGCTGCGCAACCGCGCGGACGCCTTTCACGCGTTCGTGTATGCCCCGCTCGAGGAGAAGATCCGGCGGGTGCGGGAACTGGGCAAGACCGAGGCGGAGGCCGTGGAACTGGTGGGCGCCATCGACCAGGAACGCGCCACGTTCATCAAGAAGTACTTCGGCAAGGAGTGGCCCAACCGGCACCTATATCACCTGATGCTCAACTCGGCGGTAGGGGACGAGATGGTGATCGGCGCCATGCTCGGGGAGATCGAGACGCTGAATCATGCAAAAGGTGAATCCGGCTGAAAAGCTGGCGCTGATCCGGGAACACTGGAGTCCGAAGATCGCGGGCGATCTCAACGGGCAGCAGGTGAAGCTGGTCAAGTTCCAGGGCGAGTTCGTGTGGCATCATCACGACGCCGAAGACGAGATGTTTTTCGTGTTGCGGGGCCGGTTCCGCATGGATTACCGCGACCAGCAGGGCCGGGAGTGCGCCATCGAACTGGGCGAGGGCGAATTTCTGATTGTGCCGCGCGGGGTGGAGCACCGGCCGGTGGCGGAGCGGGAAGTGCACGTGATGCTGTTGGAGCCGGCGGGCACGTTGAACACGGGCAACGTGCGCGGGGCAATGACGGTGGAGACGCCGGAGCGGGTGTAAGGTGGAACCGCATGCCGCGCCGCACGAGGGCGCGGACTACGGCCGTGCCGCGCGGCTGAGGCGGTCGCGCACGCCGGCCCAGGCGGGCGTGTCCGGCGGAAGCTCGGCGGCGATCCAGTCGAGGCCCTGGCCGTCCAGGCGATGGAGGGCCGCGTAGAGTCCGGCGGCATAGGCGGCGGGTTCGGCGGGCATCTCGCGGCCCAGCCGCAGCCAGGCTCCGCGGCCCGGCGGCGGCGTATCCGTCGCGGCCAGCAACACGAGCGGCGTGCGCGGGCGGTAGTGGCGCGGATGCATGCCGGGCGACGCGTGCGGTCCGGCGCCCGCGGCGTTGGTTTCCGCGATGCGCACCGGGCCAACCAGCGCCTCGATTTCCGGCAGCGGAATCACGCCCGGCCGCAGCAGCAGCGGCTCCGGACCGGCCAGCGACAACACCGTCGATTCAATGCCGACCGTGGCCGGCCCGCCATCCAGCAGCATGTCCACCGCATCGCCCAGGGACTGGCGGACGTGTGCGGCGGTGGTGGGCGAAAGCCGGGTGAAGGGGTTGGCGCTGGGCCCGGCTATGGGCACGCCGGCTTCGCCGATCAGCGCGAGCGCCAGCGGGTGCGAGGGCATGCGCAGGCCCACCGTAGCCAGGCCCGCGGTCACGATGTCCGGGATCTCCGGCTGTTTGGGCAGCACCAGCGTCAGCGGTCCGGGCCAATAGCGCCGCGCCAGGCGTTCGGCGGCATCCGGCCACGCGGTGACCAGCGCGCGCGCCATGGCGATGGAATCCACGTGCACGATGAGGGGACTTTGGCGCGGCCGCCCCTTGGCCGCGAAGATGCGCGCCACGGCCGCGGCATCCAGCGCGTTGGCCCCCAGGCCGTAGACCGTTTCGGTAGGGAAAGCCACCAGTCCACCGCAGCGGATCAAGTCCGCCGCGCGGCGCAGCGTCTCCGCATCGCCCGTCACTCGGGCAGCTCGTCCTTGCCGTCGCCGGCGGTTTTGCCGGTCTTGCGGTAGACCAGGTAGGCGTGGATCAGCGGTTCGATGTCGCCTTCCAGCACGCGGTCCACGTCGCCGATGGCCAGCTTGGTGCGGTGGTCCTTGATCATGCGGTAAGGCGCCAGCACATAGCTGCGAATCTGGCTGCCGAAATTGATATCCAGCTTGGTGGCTTCCGTTTTGGCGGCCGCCTCGCGCTTCTTTTCGAGCTCGAACTCGTACAGGCGCGCGCGAAGCTGCTTCATGGCGCTGTCGCGGTTCTTGTGCTGCGAGCGCTCGTTCTGGCACTGCACCACGATGTTGGTGGGAAGGTGCACGATGCGCACCGCCGAATCGGTCATGTTGACGTGCTGGCCGCCCGCGCCGCCTGAACGGAACGTGTCGATGCGCAGATCGTCGGGCTTGATGTCGATCTTGATTTCGTCGTCCACCTGCGGATAGACGAACACGGAGGCAAAGGAGGTGTGGCGGCGGGCGTTGGCGTCGAAGGGCGAGATGCGCACCAGGCGGTGGACGCCGATTTCGGACTGGAGCAGGCCGTAGGCGTTATCGCCGTTGACTTCGAAGGTGACGGACTTGATGCCCGCGCCTTCGCCCTCGAGGCGGTCGGTGATGACCGTGGCGAAGCGCTCGCGCTCGGCCCAGCGCAGATACATGCGCAGCAGCATTTCGGCCCAATCCTGGCTTTCGGTGCCGCCGGCGCCGGGATGGATAGTGACGATGGCGCTGCGCAGATCGTTCTCTCCGGACAGCAGCATGGCGGTTTCCACGCGCTCCAGGAATCCGGCGAAGGACTGGAGATCGCGCTCGATGTCGCCGTTGACGTCTTCGCCTTCGCGGGCCAGCTCGAACAGGGTGTCCAGATCGGAGGTGAAGGCGCCGATGCGCGCGTCGTTGGCGACGGCTTCTTCCAGGCGCTTGCGCTGCTGCATGATCTTCTGGCTCTTGCCGGGCTGGCTCCAGAAGTCCGGGGCGGAGACCTGCTGTTCTACGGTTTGCAGTTTGGATTTTTGCGCGGGAGCGTCAAAGATACCTCCGCACGGCCGAGGCCTGTTCGCGGAGGGGGGTATACTGGCGCTCTAATTCGTCGAGGGGGATCATGGCAGTTCAATTCTAGCAAATCGCACACCTGTGGTAGGCTGGTGAGCGCCCCGGAGGCTAACCGGGGGCGGGAGGTGGTATGAAAGGCAAAGCACCGAAGGACGTGGACGAATACCTGGCAGGGGTCCCCGAGCCGGCCCGCGGCACGTTGAATAAGATTCGCGCGACCATCCGGTCGGCGGCGCCGAAGGAAGCTACGGAGACCATCAGCTACGGCATGCCCGCCTTCAGGTACAAGGGCGCGCTCGTCGCCTTCGCCGCGTTCAAGGACCATTGCAGCCTGTTCCCCATGAGCGGACGGGCGCTGGAGGCATTCCGTGACGAACTGCAGGGCTACTCCACGTCCAAAGGCGCCATCCGCTTCCCGCTGGACCGGCCGCTGCCCGCCGCCCTGGTGAAGAAACTGGTGAAGGCGCGGGTCGCCCAGAACGAAGCCCGGGGCTGACGCCGGCCCGCCCGCGCAAGCCAGGCAACGGCGCTATGTCGCCTTAGCCGCCGGCGGCCACAATTCCTGGCGGACCACGCCCGCGCCTTCGCGGATCACCACCAGGCGGCCTGCGGGGACGTTGGCGATGCGCTCGCGACGGCCGTTGGGCCAGCGCACCTCCAGGTCGGCGGAGGTGGCCGGGCCCAGGCCGAAGTGCAGGCGCCGGTCGCTGGCCGAGTAGAAGCTGGACTGGCTCAGCACTTCCTGCGCCTGGATTTTGCCGCCGTAATGCGCCGTCACCCGCGCGCCGATGGCCGAGCGGTTGGATTGGACGCCTTCCAGCTTCACCTTCAGCCAGTGCGCGCCGCCCTCCAGATCGTTGCGCAACAGGGAGGGCGGCTCGTTCAGGTTGACCACCACCATATCGATGTCGCCGTCGTTGTCGAAATCGCCGAAGGCGCAGCCGCGGCTGGCATGCGGCGCTGCGATGGCCGGTCCGGCCTGGTCCAGCAACTCCTCGAATTGCCCGTTGCCGAGGTTGCGGAAGATCACGCGCGGCGTGCGGAACGGATACGAGGGCAGCCGGGCTTCGACTTCGGGATAGACGCTGCCGGTGACGAAGAACAGGTCCGGATGGCCGTCGTTGTCCAGATCCACGATGCCCGCGCCCCATCCCACGAAGCGGGTCTCCACGCCCAGGCCGGCGGCGATGGTGACATCCTGAAAATCCCCTTTGCCGCCGTTCTTATAGAGGATGTTAGTGTCGTCGGCGAAGTGAGTTTTGAAAATATCTAAGTTGCCGTCCAGGTTATAGTCGCCCACGCCCACGCCCATGCCCGCCTGTTCCATGCCGTCTTCGTTCAAAGCCACGCCGCTTTCCAGGCCGGTATCGGTGAAGGTGCCGTCGTGGTTATTGCGCAGGAGGTAACTGGGCGTGGAATCGCAGGCCACGTAGATATCCGGCCATCCGTCGTTGTCGAAATCGGCGGCCACCGCCGTCATGGCGTAACCGCCCTTCATGCGCCGGATGCCGGAGCGGACGCTGACATCGGTGAAGGAGCCGTCGCCGTTGTTATGGTACAGGGTCAGCGAGCCCGGCGGCAGGCCGCGCGGTCCGCAATTGACCGGAATGCCCTTCCAGTTGCAGTTGGAGTTCTGGCCGGGCTTGGGAGCGCCGGCCATATCGAATTCCAGGTAATGCGCCACCAGCAGGTCCAGCCGGCCGTCGCGATCGTAATCCACGAAGGTGCAGCCGGAGCCCCACCGTGTGACCGGGGTCGCCAGGCCGGCTTTTTCAGTGACATCGGTGAAGGTGCCATCGCCGTTGTTGTGATACAGAACGTTGCGGCCCCAGTAAGTAAGGAATAAGTCGTCGAAGCCGTCGTTATCGTAGTCGCCCACACATACGGCCGAGGCCCAACCCGCGCGGCCCAGGCCGGCTTTTCCGGTCACGTCGGTAAATGTGCCGTCGCGGTTATTGCGATACAGGCGGTTGTGGGCTTCCGGCGGCGGATTTTCCAGGCGCGTGCCGCTGAGGACGAAGATGTCCAGCCAGCCGTCGTTGTCGTAGTCGATGAAGGCCACGCCGCAGCCCACGGTCTCGATGATATAGTCCTTGTGGGTCGCGCCGCCGTAGATCACCGGAGCGGTCAACCCGGCGGCGGCGGCCACATCCACGAACCGGGCGTGCCAGGGCAATCCGGAGGGTTTGCCGCGCGGCAGGGGCTTGACGCCGCGGCTGGAGATGCCTTGTCCCCAGGCCCGCACGGCCGGGGCCGCCATCATTCCGATCCAGGCGCGCCTGGTGAACCCTCCGGTCATTCCTTCCAGTATACGGGTGGTTCGCGGGCCGCTCCGGCCGGGCTCGCGGTCAAGCGTCGTGCAGTTTGTGCGCGGCGTCCACCCGGGTGGCGCGCCAGACGGGCAGGGCTGCGGCCAGCATGGCGACGCCGACCACGGCAGCCGCGGCCGCGGCCAGGGTGGCGGCGTTGCCCTGCGGCACGCCCACGACCAGGTCCTCCAGCCACCGCGAGGCGGCCCAACCGGCCAGCATGCCGATGCCCGCGCCCAGCAGCGACAGCCGCAGCGCCTGCCCGCCCGCCCAGCGCAGGATCACCGTCCGGCGCGCGCCCAGCGCCATGCGTATGGCAATCTCGCGCTCGCGCACGCGCACCCGGTAATGCAGCAGGCCGTAGATGCCCACCGCCGCCAAGGTCATGGCCAGGCCGGCGAACCATGCCAGCAGCATGGTGCTGAAGCGTTGCCCGGCCAGCGATGCGGCCACGGTTGCGGTGAAAGGCCGCAGGCTCTGAATGGGCAGGTTGGCGTCCAGCGCGGCCACGCGGCGGCGCACGGCGGGCGCCAGCGATTGCGGATCGACGCCGGTCCGGATCATCACCACCATGGCCTCCGAGGGGGATTGCGCGAGCGGCAGGTAGATCTCCGGATACGGCGTCGTCCCCAGCCCCATCTGGCCCACATCGCCCACCACGCCCACGATTTCATACACCGGCCCCTGGCGATAGGGACCACCCGATTTGATGCGCTGTCCCACCGCCGAAGCGTGCGGCCACCATTGGCGCGCCAGGGTGCGGTTGACGATTGCGACGTTGGGCGGCTCATGATCGGTGAACGCGCGGCCTTCCCGCAGCGGGATGCGCATGGCGGCGAAGTAATCGCGGTCGGCGATGTTGAACAGGGAGATGGGCACTTCGCCGGGCCGCGGGGCGGGCCGGCCCAGGACCGAGTAGAACCAGTCGTTGCAATCGCCCACCGCCGGAGGGCATTGCACGGCGCCCACCTCCGTCACGCCGGGCAGGGCGCGCAAGCCCTGCCGCAGCGTGCCGTAGAAGCTCTCGATGGCTTGCCGGCCGTGGTAACTCGACGACGGCAGCACCAGTTCGAGCGCCAGCACGTGCTCGGGATCGTAACCCGGATTGCCGGTCTGGGCCGCGATCAGGTTGCGCAGCAGCACGCCCGCCGCGAAAGCCAGCACCAGGGTGATGGCGATCTCGGCCACCACCAGCGCGCTGCGCGAGCCATGCCCGGTTGGGCCGGCCACCGCGCGCGCGCCCTCTTTCAGCGCGGAAACCAGGTTCAGCCGCCGCGCCGTCAGCGCCGGGGCCAGGCCGGCGGCCAATCCCGTCAGCAGCGTCAGGGCCGCCGCGAACAGCAGCACGCGCCCGTCGAAAGTGGTTTCCGCCAGGCGCGGAATCTCGCGCGGGCCCATGGCAATCAGGGCATGCGCGCCCCACTGCGCCAGCAGGACGCCGGCCGCGCCGCCGATGGCCGCCAGCAGCAGGTTCTCGGTGAGCAGTTGGCGGACCAGGCGCGCACGCCCCGCGCCGATGGCCGTGCGGATGGCCATCTCGCGCGTGCGGGCCGCGCCCCGGGCCAGCAGCAGGCTGGCCACGTTGGCGCACGCGATCAGCAGCACCAGTCCCACCGCGCCCAGCAGGACCAGCAGGGTGGGCCGCGCATCGTGGGTCTTGTAATCGCTCAGCATGACCGCGTAAGCGCGATGCCCGCTCTCCGGTCCGGGGTCCGATTCGGCCAGGCGCCGCATGATGGCGTTCAGGTCCGCCGCCGCGGATGCCAGGGTCACGCCGGGTTTCAAGCGCGCCAGCACGCGCATGGATCCGTGGCGCGCGCGATCCACGATGTCGCCCTGCATGCGATGGAGCGGCAGATAGAAGTCGATGGGTTGTTCGAAGAAGCGGAACTCCGGCGGCAGCACGCCGATGATCAGGTACGGCTGGCCGTCGAGGTTCAGGGCCGTGCCGGTTACGCGCGGGTCCGCGCCCAGCCTGGAGACCCAGAACGAATACGACAGGACCACGGTGAGCGGCGCGCCGGGACGGTCGTCGCCGGCGCTCAACACGCGCCCCAGCAGCGGCTTGGCGCCCAGCAGGCCGAAGAAGCCGTGGGTCACCATGCCGCCGCGGGTCAGCAGCGCCTCGCCGCGTCCGGTCATGGTCAGATGCGCGGCGCCGCTGAAGCCGGCCATCTCCTCGAAGCTGTGGTTGGCGGCGCGCCATTGGCGGTAGTTCACCCAGGTAACGCTGATGCCTTCGGCCTTGGGGTCGGCTTCGCCGAGCCACACCAGGCGATCGGCGGCGGGGTAGGGCAGGGGGCGCAGCAGGACCGCGTTCACCACGCTGAACAGGGCGGTGTTGGCGCCGATGCCCAGCGCCAGCGTCAGCACCACGACCAGGGCGAAGCCGGGCGATCGGCGCAGGCCGCGCAAGCCGTAGCGCAGGTCCCGCGCGGCGGTCTCCAGGGAAGGAAAGCTCCAGGCCTCGCGGGCGCGCTCGCGGATGGCGGTAAGGTTGCCGGTGCGGCGGCGCGCGGCCGCGCGGGCTTCCTCGGGAGGCATGCCGCGCGCCAGGTTCTCCTCGATTTCCATCTCCAGTTGGGCGGCGATCTCGGCCTCCAGATCGCGCTCCAGTTCCCGGCGCCCGCCCAAAACGCTCCGCAGCCTGCGCCACCATGCGCGCATGACGTTATCCCTCCACCGCCAGGACGCGCCCCATGGCGCGCACGAAACGCTCCCACCGGGAAGTGGCCGCCACCAGTTGTTTGCGGCCGGCCGGGGTGAGCCGGTAATATTTCGCGCGGCGCCCGTTGGGCGAGGTCTTCCACTGCGCCGCGATCCAGTCGCGCTGCAGCAGCCGCTGCAGGGCGGGGTACAGCGAGCCGTTGTCCACAGCGAATTCGTCGCCGGACTGTTGTTCCAGGAAGCGCGTCACGCCGTAGGCGTGGTTGGGGCCGGGCCGCAGGCTGCGCAGGATCAGCACCTCCAGGGTGCCCTGCAGGAACTCCAGCCGCTCCCGTGGATTGTCTACCGTAGGCATACTACCTATATACGGCGGCGGCGGGGCGCGTGTCAAGCGCCCGGAACAAATCGAGGCGAAGGAAGAATAATTCGCCGCCGATGAACACCGATCAACGCAGATGAGTCGTTTGTGCTCCTATCCGCGTTGATCGGTGTTCATCGGCGGCCAGCAGTACTTCTCTTCGTCAGGGGTGGTTTGTTGAGATGAAGAAAGTGAAATCCCAAGACCGTTAAGCACCCGCCGGAAAGCGGCGGGCTTGCGGTATAATGACAGTTTGCGTCTCCCCGCTTCCGGGTATTCCTATGTTCCTTAGCATCAAAGAGATGGAATTGCGGAAGGTTCGTTTCGACGAAACTTTCGCCGCGGGAGAGCTGGATTTCCAGGAGGACGGGATCCGCCAGCCGGGTCCGCTGCGCGCATGGGGAACGGCCGAATTGCTGGCCAATACGGATGGCGAAGTGCGCATCCAGGGCCGGTTCGAGGTGCGCATGGAGGCGGAGTGCGACCGCTGTCTGGGCCGCGCGCTCTTTCCGCTGAGCGCCGCCTTCGACCTTTTCTACCGGCCGGTGTCGTTCATCGCGCGGGAAGAAGAGGTGGAGATCGACGAAGGCGAAGCCGAGCTGGGCTTTTACCAGGGCGGCGGGATGGAGCTCGAGGACCTGTTGCGCGAGCAGATCCTGCTGGCCATGCCCATGCAGCGAGTCTGCAGCGAGGCGTGCCTGGGGATCTGTCCCCGGTGCGGCAAGAACCGCAACGAGACGCCGTGCGATTGCAAGGAAGACCCGGCGGGCGCCCGGTGGGCGGCCCTGGGGGGTCTGAAAGACCTGAAAACACATTGAGGTAGCCAAATGCCGAATCCGAAAAGGCGCCACTCACAGCGGCGCACACAGAACCGCCGCGCGCACGACGCGCTGAAAACGCCGGGGATGTCCGAATGCCCCAATTGTCACGAGCCCAAACTGCCGCACCGCGTGTGTCCGCACTGCGGGCAGTACAAAGGGCGCGAAGTAGTCGAAGTGGAACAGGAGTAGCGCTTAGGAAAACATGCTCACCATTGCGGTGGATGCAATGGGCGGAGACCACGCCCCGAAGTCGGAGGTGGAGGGCGCCGTCAGAGCCGCCAGGACGTTGGGCGTCAGAGTGATTCTGGTGGGCCGCCAGGAAGTGGTGCGGCGGGAATTGCAGCAGTACGACGATCACCGCGGCTTGCCGGTCGAGATCGTACACGCCAGCGAGCAGGTCACCATGGACGACATGGCCGCGCGGGCCGTGCGCGCCAAGCGCGACAGTTCGCTGCGGGTGGCCTCGCGCCTGGTGCGCGACGGCATCGCTCAGGGATTCGTCTCCGCCGGCAACACCGGCGCGGTGATGGCCACGGCAAAAATGGTTCAGGGCGTCCTCCCGGGCGTGGACCGGCCGGGCCTGGCCGGCATCTTCCCCACCCTGATCGGCAAGCCGGTCGTGGTCATGGATGTGGGCGCCAACGTGGATTGCTCCGCCCGCATGCTGGCGCAGTTCGCGGTCATGGGCGAGATCTATTCCCGCGTGGTGCTGCACCAGGCCCGGCCCAAGGTGGGCCTGCTCTCGATCGGCGAGGAGGAGCACAAGGGCAACGAAATCACGCGCGCCGCCACGCCGCTGCTGAAGAAGCTGCCCATCGACTTCATCGGCAACGTCGAGGGCCGCGACATCTACACCGGCAAGACCGACGTCATCGTGTGCGACGGCTTCATCGGCAACGTGGCGCTCAAAGTCAGCGAAGGGTTGGTGGACATGGTCAAGCAGATGCTGCAGGAATCGCTGCGCGCCACCATCACCCGGCAGATCGGCTATGTGCTGGCGCGGGCGGCCTTCTCCGACTTCAAGAAGCGCGTGGATTACTCCGAATACGGCGGCGCGCCGCTGCTGGGCGTGCGCGGCATCACCATCATCTGCCACGGGCGCTCCAACGCCAATGCCATCAAGAACGCGGTGCGCGTGGCCGCGGAGTTCTCCGGCGGCAACGTCAACCAGCGCATCGAGGAAGAATTGGCCAATGGACACCGGCCTGCGTAAAATCCTGCCGCTGCTGATGCTGTTGCCGGCGCTGGCGCCTGGCGCGGACAATACGCACTGGTCGCTGGCGCTGGACCCGCCCGCGGCCGCGCCGGGCGCCACCGTGCTGGCGCGCCTCGAAGGGAAGATCGACCCCGGCTGGCATCTCTATTCGATGTCCACGGCGGCCGCCATCCCCACCACCATCAAGCTGGCGCCGAATCCGGCGGTGGCCAACTTCCGCGTGTTCCAGGCGCCCTTCAAGAAAGCCTACGATCCTAATTTCCAGCTTGACACCGAGACCTACGAAGGCGCGGCCGTTTTCCTGATAGAACTGCAACTCGCTCCGGACGCCGCAACGGGCGAGTCCGGGATCTCCGCCGAGGTCCGCTATCAGACCTGCAACGACAAAGTCTGCATCCCCCCGGTGCGGCGCACGGCCACTGCCACGCTGCGCATCGATCCCGCGGCACAGGCGGCGGCGCCGGCCATACCGGCGGGATTTACAGAAGCCGGTTTGGCGCGCGGCCCGGCCGCGCCCGCCACGGGCCGGCAGGATCAGGGCCTGGCCGCGTTTCTGGTCGTGGCCTTCGGCTTCGGGCTGGCGGCCATCTTCACGCCTTGCGTGTTTCCCATGATCCCCATCACCATGTCGTTTTTCCTGAACCGGCAGGGGACCCGCCGCGAAGGCGTGTTTCACGCGGCGCTGTTCTGCCTGGGGATCGTGGTGCTGTTCTCCGGTCTGGGACTGGCCACCACCGCGCTGCTGGGGCCGTTCGGCGTGGTGCAACTCGGATCCAATCCGTGGGTCAACGGTTTTATCGCGCTGGTCTTTCTGGCCTTCGGGCTGAGCCTGCTGGGGGCCTTTGAGATCACCATCCCGTCTTCGGTGCTGACGCGTCTGGATCGCGGCTCGCAAAAAGGCGGCATCGCCGGAACGCTGCTGATGGGCCTGACCTTCGCGCTCTCCTCGTTCGCCTGCGTGGGGCCGTTCATGGGCACGCTGCTGGCGGCGTCGGTGGGCGGCGGGGGCCTGCGTCCGCCGGCCGGTATGCTGGCCTTCGCCTCCGGGCTGGCGCTCCCGTTCTTTCTGCTGGCGCTATTCCCGTCCTATCTGAAGCGCCTGCCGAAAAGCGGCGGCTGGATGGCGCGGGTGAAAATCGTGATGGGATTCATCGTGCTGGCGGCCATGCTGAAGTTTCTGGCCAGCGTGGACCAGGTGCTGCAGTGGAACGCCATCACGCGCGAGCGCTTCCTGGCGGCCTGGATCGTGCTGTTCGCCATGGCGGGACTGTACCTGCTGGGCTTCCTGCGGCTGGAAGGCATCGCCAAAGACGAGCCCGTGGGCTTGGGCCGATTGCTGGTGGGCATGGCCTTCCTGGTCTTCGCCATCAGCCTGGCGCCGGGAATGTCGGGAGCCAAGCTGGGCGAATTGGATGCCTACATCCCGGTGGCCGCGGGCAGGGAAGGCGGCGCGGTGGGCGGCAGCGCCCTGGTATGGATGAAGAACCAGTATCGCGAGGCGCTGGACCGCGCGCGGCGCGAAGGCAAGCTCGTCTTCGTGAACTTCACCGGCTACGCCTGCACCAATTGCCACTGGATGAAGGCCAACATGTTCACCCGGCCGGAGATCGCCGGCGCGCTAGGTAACTTCGTGCTGGTGGACTTATACACGGACGGCACGGACCAAGCCTCGGCGGAGAATCAGAAGCTGGAAGTAACCAGGTTCCAGACCATCGCGATTCCTTACTACGCGATTCTGGACGCCGCCGGAAATACAATCGCCACGTTTCCGGGCTCCACCCGCGACGCCGCGGCATACCTCGCGTTTCTGCAAAAAGGCGGGACCGGCAAATCCGCGCCCACAGTCGCGCCAGCGCTTGCGGCGGCGAGCCCGCTGGCCGGTCTGGCCGCGAGCACCCTGGACGGCGCCAGCCTGGACACCGCCTCACTGCAAGGCAAAGTGGTGGTGCTGGACTTCTGGGCCACTTACTGCGTTCCGTGCCTGAAGGAGATTCCCACCTTCAACCGCATCCACCGGGAACTCGCCGACCGCGGGGTCGTGGTGCTGGGCGTGTCCATGGACGTGGATGGCGGCGCGCCGCTGGTGCAGTCGTTCCTGAAAGCCCACCCCATGAATTACACCGTGGTGCTCGGTTCCGAACAGACCGCGGATGCATTCCACGTGAGCCAGTTGCCGACCACGGTGGTGTTCGGCCGGCAGGGCAACATGCTGCGGCGCTTCGAGGGCCTGACCCCGCCGGACACGCTGGAGCAAGTGGTCCGTACGGCGCTCTAAGTTCCGCCGCCCGGTAGGCCAGCGCCTGGGTGGTGGCGGTCGGCTGCTGCCGCGCCGAGGTTACGAAGTTGCCGCCGTCGGTCGTGCGCCCGGCTATACCGATTCACCACGGAAGCGGCCGGATCCTTCCCCATGCGGCCTGTGCCCATCAGGCGCCGGGACGGCATGTGATCCACTACGTTCCGTGGCTGGCTCCAGGTCTTGCGGCCCCCGGCCGCTTCCAGGATTTCGAGCTGCCGCCGCATGATCCATTGCATGGTGGCGGCGTCGTCCGGATGGTAATCGTAAGTCACCCGGATGGCGGGCAAACCCCAGGCGTCCTTCATCTCGGGATCCAGGGTGATGCTGTTTCCCGCCACCGGGAGCGAGGTGGTGTGGCTCAGCAGAGTCATGCTGCGGTTGAAGTACTCCGTAAACATGCGCTGGTACTCGCTGCCCCAACGGGGCGCATCCGGCGGCAGACCGCGCAGCGCGAAACCGGCGGGATAGAAATCGAAGCGGGCGTCGATGCCGCCGCCATCAACCCCCCGCCTGGCATCGGCCGCGTAGTAATCGTGGATGACTGTATGCCCTTGTACTCATTCAAGGGACGCTCGAACAACCCCTGCGCTTCGCAGCCGTTGTCCCACATCAGGTACTTTCCGGCCAGGCCGCTGGAGTTCGCCAGGCCGCCGGGGAAACGCGCCGAGGTGGAGCGAAGTAAGAATAGTTGGCCGCCGATGAACGCCGATCAACGCAGATAAGTCCTGTGTTTTCTTTTCCTATCTGCGTTGATCGGCGTTCATCGGCGGCCAGCATTGCTTCTCTTCGTCAGGTGTGCTTTGTTGAGATTAAGAGGTGAAATCTCCAAGACTGTTAAGCACCCGTGAGCCGCGCGGGCGAAATCGGGCGCATCTGCCAGGCGTCGAACGATAGCATTTGGGCCGTGCCGCCGCTCGCGTACAATCCCAGCCCCGTGCTGCTGGGACCCGCCGGGTACACGCGCGCGGTCAGGCAGAAGCGCTCGTTGGCGAAGATCTCGATCACCGAACCATCCAGGAAGACGCGCAGGCGCAGGGGTTCGCCGGGTCCCAGCAGGAAGGGTCCCGACTGCATGCCGCGGTCCGCGCTCGGGTCCGTGCTGGCGTGGCTGCGGTCCACCGCGATGCGTTTCTCCGCGCGGTCGTAATAGAGTAGCGTCTGCTCGCTGGCATCCGGCGCGGCGCGCAGCTTCAGGCCCGCGCGCGGAGCGCTGCCCGGATCGATCACGGCGACGATCTCCAGGCAATCGCCCTGGGCATCCGTTCCGAGGCGCGCGCCGCGCAGCGTCTCCACCTCGGCCGCCGGCCGCATGCGCACCTGGCTGCCGTTCAGGCTGAGTTCGCGCGGCAGCGACATCACGCCGCTCCATCCCGCGGCGCGCTGCGCATCGGCGCTGCGGCCCTCGGTCAGCCATCCCCACAGAATGCGCCGGCCGCCCGTGTTGGCCATGGTCCGGGCCGCATAATACGAGCCGTAGTCGATGCCGCCCATGGTCTCGGCCTGCAGACGGTGATCCTGATAAACGCCCAGCAGGTACTTCACTACGCGCTCGGTGGAGACGATCAGCAGGCGCCGGCTGTCCATTGGGAAAAAGTCCGGGCATTCCCACATTTCGCCGCTATCCACCGGATCCTTTTCGCGGGCGCCCTCTTTCATGCGCCCGGCGGCCAGCGGATGCAGGTAATGCCAATGGCGCAGATCGCTCGATTCGTACAGCAGCACCGCGCCGCCCTTCCCGCGAAAGCCCGAGCCCAGCGCCATCAGCCAGGTCTCGCCTTCCTTCCACACCGCGGGATCGCGGAATCCGGCCACCTCCAACCCGGCCGGCGGCGCCGCGATCACCGGGTTGCCGGGGTACTTCTTCCATTCCGTCAAATTGCCGCCGCTGGTGGCGATGCACTGCGTCTCCGGATTCACCCCCGTGTAGATCGCCGTGGGCACACCGTGGTCGATCACCGCGCAGCCGCTGAAGACGCCGTCCTTGTCCGGACCGCCGGGCGTGGGCGCCAGCGCGACGGGCCGGTGCGTCCACCGCACCATGTCCGGGCTGACCGCGTGTCCCCAGTGCATATCGCCCCAGAATGCGCCGTTGGGGTTGTACTGGTAGAACATGTGATATTGGCCCTGCCAGAAGATGGGTGCATTGGGATCGTTCATCCAATTGGCGGCGGGCAAAAAGTGATACTGCGGCCGGTGCGGATCGGCCGCCATTTTGGCGGGGGGCACGCCCGCGCCGGCCAGGGGAACGGCTCCGGCCAGGGCCAGAAAATCTCGTCGTCTCATATCAGATCATGGTAACCACTGTCGGCGCGGGTTTGCGATATGCTTGTACTGACTTCGTGCTTACGGCTTTCTACCACCTGTTGCCGCCGGAAGGCGTCAAGATCCTGCTGGTCCTCTTCCTGTCGTTTCTGACGGGCCTGGAGCGCGAGGAACACCGCTCCGGCAGCGAGCACTTCTCCTTCGGCGGCGTGCGCACTTTCCCGTTGATCGGCCTCATCGGGTACGCCATGAGCCTGCTGGCGGGCGGCCAGATGCTGCCCGTGGCGCTGGGCTTCGCGGTGGTGGCGGGTTTCCTGATGCTGTCCTACCGGCACAAACTGGAGAACTCCGGGCTGGCTGGCGTCACCTCCGAAATGTCGGCGCTAACCACCTATGTAGCCGCCGCGCTGGTTTATCGCGAGCAATACTGGATCGCCACCACGCTCACGGTAGCCAGCATGTTGCTGCTGGAACTGAAGGCCGCACTGGAAGGGTTGACCAAACGCATCCCTCCCGAAGAGGTTCTCACCTTCACCAAGTTCCTGCTGCTGACCGCCGTGATCCTGCCGGTGTTGCCGAACCAGGAGTTCGGGGTGTTCAAGATCAATCCGGCCAAGTCCTGGCTGGTGGTGGTGGCGGTGAGCGCGGTCTCCTATGGCAGCTACGTGATTCAGAAGCTGACCAAGGGGCAGGGAGGGGTCGTGCTGGCGGCGCTGCTGGGCGGGGCGTATTCCTCCACGGTGACCACCCTGGTGCTGGCCAGGCGCGCCGCCCTCGAGAAGCGCCCGCACCTGTTCGCCGGCGGCACGCTGATGGCATCGGGGGTGATGTATCTGCGGCTGGCCGCCCTGGTCACCGTCTTCAATCGCAATCTGATCGGGGTGCTGGGTCTGCCGTTCCTGATGCTGGCGGGAGCGGGTCTGGCCGGCGGCTTTCTTTGGACCCGCCTTCCGGACGCCAGCGCGGACAAGATCGTGCGCCAGTTCGAGCCTAAGAACCCGCTGGAATTGCGCGCGGCCCTGTTTTTCGCCGTGCTCTTTCTGGCCATGATGATCGCCACGCACGTGGTGGTGACTACCTTCGGGCAGGCCGGCGTGTATTCTCTGGCGGCCCTGATGGGAGTCACGGACGTGGATCCGTTCATCATGGGTATGACTCAGTCGGCGGGCAGCGCCACGGCCTTGACCGTGGCGGCGGTGGCCATCCTGATCGCGGCCGCCAGCAACAACCTGATCAAGGGCATCTATGCGCTGGCCGCCTCCGATCGTAAGACCGGCATACAAAGTCTCTGTCTGCTGATCGGACTTGCCGCCGCCGGCCTGGCGCCCCTGTTCTGGATAGCGCGGTAAGCCGCGTCCGCCCAGAGCCCCGAGTCACCGCTGTAACATGAAGTTCACTTCGATCTGGGTATCTACCTCCACCGGTTCGCCGTTCAGATAAGTCGGGCGGAACACCCATTGCCGCACCGCCGCGATGGCCGCCGGGATCAGCAGGGGATGGCCGCTGACGGCTCGCAGATCGAGGATGACGCCGTCGCGCCCGATCACCGCCTCCAGGCGCACCACCCCGGAGATGCGCGCCGCGCGGGCCAATGCCGGGTAGACCGGCTGCGGCCCGGAGAGTAACTTAGCCGCCTGCACGCGGCCGCCGATCGCAATCCGCGCGATGGGTTTGGGAGCTTCCTTGCGCACGGCCACGGGCGGGGGCGGCGCGGCCGCCGGCAGCGATGCCACCAGGCTGTTGATCAAACCATTCGATGCGGAGGATTCGCCGAACCCGCCCGCCACACCCACGTCACCGCCCGCCGACGGCATGATCTCGGG
>VFSW01002327.1_pt1 | contig 28725 bp, 21 predicted proteins | sample 5358111 | NCBI WGS metagenome assembly VFSW01 (sample SAMN11554181, study PRJNA540505) | mine drainage metagenome | isolation source: sediment from site ElyBrook_90M | place: USA: Ely Copper Mine, Vershire, VT | collected 2017 | reverse complement strand
CGCGCGAAGTCGTCAAGCAGGCGCTGCTGTGGAACTCGGCCGCGGTGATCGTCGCCCACAATCATGCAGTGGCTTCATATCGAATTGATTTTACACAATTATTTTATGCGTACATCGGTTTGATACCCGCATATTTACCCGCAACTGAGCTTCCCCAACCGAGCCGACCACGTGATTGGGGTAGGGCCACTGTTCCACGATCAAGTGCGACGCCGCGTTCTTAGAGTCTCTCCACCCAGAGCGGGCAGGCAGGTCGCCAAGTAAAGAATAAAGGCGTGCAAACGGGGCATTCATGGCCCCCGCGAACCGGAATTCGCCAACCGCGCATTTTTTCATCCGCCCGGCCGCGCGGAGCGTCAGTACGGCGTTTGCGACTTAATTAGACAAACTAATCGAGTAATTATGCCATTATCGGCATTATCCATGAGGAGACGACAGTGACAGACGAGCAGCCGCCGGCTGGAGAACATAATGAATCAAATCCGCCGGACTGGAATTCGCTGTACTACGCCGCATCCTCCGTGTTTACCCCTGCCAGCCCGATAGTGGACGTCGAACTGTTTTCTGGCCGCATTAGCCAAGTCTCGAAAGTGATCGACGCCATTAACCAGTCCGGTCAACATGCGGTGCTCTATGGCGAGCGTGGAGTCGGGAAAACATCCTTAGCGAATGTTCTAGCCGCTTTTCTTAATAATTCTAGCGCCAAAGTTGCAGTCAGCAAGATTAATTGCGACGCGGCCGATACGTTCCAAAGTGCGTGTAAAAAATCACTTCAAGAGTTGCGGTGGGTGGCCCAAAGGCAAACCGCCGGTTTCGTCGGGACCGCAGAAGATCTTCAACACAATCTTTCCGAGCAACTGCCGGAACAGTGCGGGCCAAATGAGGTTCGACTGATATTGGCTGGCGTCAGCGTCGCAACAATTTTGGTATTTGATGAGTTTGATCGCCTGCCACCGAAGCATGTTCGCGCATTCACCGATCTCATTAAGGGTCTCTCTGATTATTCGGTTCGCTCGACGATCGTCATAGTCGGGGTTGCAGATACGATCGATCAGCTTATAAGGGACCACGCGTCAATTGAACGGGCCATTGTGCAGGTACTTCTACCGCGGATGGAGACCAAAGAAATCAGAGAAATTCTAACCAAAGGCGCTGACCGACTAGGCGTGCAATTCGACCGTCCCGCGCGAGAACACATCGCACACTTAGCCCACGGCTTACCTCACTATGCACACCTAGTGGGCCTCCATTCCGTCCGATCTGGCATCCAGCGCCGCAGCCTGATGATACAAATGCAAGACGTGGAGTCTGGAATACGCGCCTCAGTCGATAACGCGCAGCAGAGCATAAAGGCGCTGTACCACGCGGCTATTTCCAGCTCACATCGCGCTGCACTGTTCCAGCAAGTGTTACTGGCGTGCGCACTAGCCAAAAAGGATCCTCTCAGTTATTTTCAAGCGGCAGATGTAGCTGGTCCGCTCTCAAGGATTATGAACAAAGCATATGCTATTCCGGCGTTTGCTCGGCATCTTAAGAAATTGTGTGACAATGATCGGGGGCCGGTCTTGGAGCGGATTGGCCCAGAACGGCGACAGCGTTATAGATTTTGCAATCCCCTCTTCGAGCCCTTCATCATCATGAACGGCTTGTCCCTCAAATTGATTGATGAGACTTCATTGGCCGAATTGAAATCGGCCTGACGTCGCAACCCCAGGGATCTTGCGGCGCTATCCCGATGTGCGACAGTTCGCATCCACGCCAGCGCGTCAATGAGGTCGTCGATCGGTTTTCGCTTTTTAGCCATTGAACAAGACTGGCCGCGTCTCTGCGCTTACGCCACTCGCTTATCTGGTGCGATCAACAAATTTCTGCCGTAATGTAAATTGCATGTGGGACGCGTAGCCACGTCCGGCGGTTTGTTAGCAAACGTATGTCGACAACGTAAGGAGTTTTTATGAGCAATAGGCTTTTTGACTCTCACGAAATCACAATCGCATGCCTGGCCGGCGTCAACTATTTCTTCCGCTGACGACATCTATTCTTGCCGGTCCTGAGCCTTCATCATCAGTCCACCATCTCGTAGTCTGACGCTGGGCGTCAGAAGCTCCGGATCCGAGAGTCTGTAAGTTGGATATTGATCATGCGTCCGCCGGCGCTGGTGCGCGCTTGGCCATTGCTGCCCGGGCCCGCTCCTCGGCGACCTCAGCTCGAGCGCTGGGACCGGTAAACTCGAGTACAACAGCGTGGTGGACGACCCGATCGATTGCCGCGGCGGTTGTCATCGGGTCTTTAAAGATCTGGTCCCACTTTGAGAACACCAGGTTCGAGGTGATCATCACGCTCTTTCGCTCGTATCGCTCGGCCAGCAACGCGAACAGCACTTCCATCTCGGCGCGGTCATGCTGGACGTAGCCGATGTCGTCGAGCGCGATGCAGTCGAAGTTGTCGAGACGCTTCAGCTCGCGGGCCAGTCGCAGGTTCTTTTTTGCCTCGAGTAGGCGCTCCACCAGCTGTACGACAGGGGTAAACAGCACCGGGTGACCCGCTTCGACCAGCGCCCGAGACAGCGCGGCCATCACATGGGACTTTCCGGTGCCGGGGCGGCCGATCAGGCAGACGTTGGTGGCGCCAGCGAGGAACTCGCCGCGCAGCAACTCCCGGATCTGGCCGCGTAGCGGCGCGGCGTACCGGTTCAGGTCCAGGGTGGCGACCGACTTGTCGCGCGGCAGCCTGGCCTCGTGCAGTAAGCGCGTGATGCGCCGATCCGCCCGGTCGTCGGCCTCTTGAGTGACCAGCTCGGCAAGGTATCGGACGTGGCTCCAGCCCTCGGCAGCAGCGCGCTCGGCAAGCTCGATGTACTGTTCGAGGAACGATGGCAGATGCAGCGCTTTCAGGCGCAACTCCATCGTCTCGTCGCGGGCGATCGTGGCGGCGCTCATACGCACACCGCCGCGGTGTTAGCACTCAGGAGCCGATCGTAGAGGTTCAGATCCGGCGCCGTGATGCTCAGATGCGGGATGCCTTCCGGGGCGCGCTCGCCGCGGACCTCGGCACGAACAGTCTCATACGTGGGGACGACGTGAGCTCCCAGCAGTGTCGCCAAGACGCTGCGAACGCATTCCTCGCCATCGCTGGCCGCCAGATGCAAGATCCGCACGTACTCCATGTCCGCCTGGTCGGCAGCGGCCGCCAACAGCGCGTCGTAGGCGCGGCGGTACTCCAAGCCCGGGAACAGCGCTTCGCGGAACACATAACGGCTGAACGCGCCGGGCTTTCTGACCAGCGCGTGGATAATGTGCCGATAGTCGATCTTGTGTTTGCCGCCGCTGACGATCCGATCCATCTCGGCAACGCGCTCACCGCGGTGGTGCAGCTCCACGATGTCGGCGTGTAGCCGCACACGCAGCCGGTGTCCGATCAGGCGCGAAGAGACGGAGTAGGAGTGCTTGAGGACGCGCACCGCGCTCGCGCGCGACACCGTCGCGTACGACTCCCGGTACGCCGGCAACGGACGCGCCGGTAGCGCTCGCAGATGCTGCCGCTCCTCTTCGATTCGAGCGGTGCGGGTGGCATTGCGAGTCTGTACGCAGCCATCGAGGAAGCCCTCGTACGCTTCTCGCGAGGCGAACGCCCGCGATCCGCGCAGGCGCAGCCGCTGGTCGATCGTGTTCTTCAGCCGGCCGTTCGCCGACTCCACGTCGCCGTTCTCATGGGCGTTGCCGGGGAAGTTGCGCGAGGCGCGCAGCCCGTAGTGATTGATCAGCTCGCGGTACCGCTCGGTGAAGTCCCGGCCGCGGCTCTCGGCCAGCTCGTGGGTTGCCGCCGACAAGTTATCGGTGCGATGCTCGATCGGCACGCCGCCGAGGCGCCAAAACGCCGTCTGCATGCCGGCGCTCAACGCTTCAAAGCTCTCGCTTGGGCAGATCGACACGGACTCCCAGTTCGAGTACGTGAGTACAAAGTGATACAGCAAGTGCATGAACGGCTCGCCGGCGATGACGACCTCGAGCTCGCGCATGTCCGTAAAATCCGATTGGCCTTGTTCGCCCGGCAAGTGGGTCTGCGGGAAGAACACCTCGCGATCGGGGCCTGCCTTGATCCGCCAGTCCAAGAACCGCCGCTGCAGGGTGCGCAGCTGCCCGGCGCTGTAGCGTCCCGCGTGGCGCCGGTTCAACTCCTCCCAGACCGTCTTTGCCTGAAGCCCCGCGTCTTGCCTCAACAGCGCCTCGATCTCCGGCCAGACCTCAGCAAACGGATCCTCTCGCGTGCGCCACGTGTGTGGCGCCTTCGCCGCCGACGGTGTCGCGCCGGAACGCACGTACTTGCGCGCCGTCCGCTCGCTCATCCCGGCTTTGACCGCTGCAGTTACCTGCACTATCCCTTGGTTTAACAATGACATGAGTAACTTCACCTGTTCGTCTGTAACCACGCCACCCCCTTGCTGATGGGGCAGCGTAAACCAGACCTCTGATGAGGCTCCTCAACCGGCAGTTTTAATTGTCGTCAGCCGGCAGTTCTAATTGTCGCCGGCCAGCCCAGACACGCCCAGAGCCGCATTTAGGGCCTCGGCCTCGCCCTGGGTCGGGCACTCCCGGCTGGGGAGTGATGCGTAGCCCTCGAGTAGGTAAATCGCACCGCCACCGGCCGTCTTGAGATAGCGGGGCCCGGGATCTCCTGGATCACAAACACCGCGTAGGCGCTTCTTGCGTAACCACGAGACGGAGCGGCCGATATAGACGGCCGCCTCGCGGGTCGAGTAACCCCGCTTTCGGACCGTATCTCGGATCATTGAGTCGCAATACTCCCGGCGAGCAGCATTAGCTGCCAACGGCGGAAACAATGCGATAAGGGCGGGTGGGACGTCCCGCGCCGTGTCTCAAGTTCCGATCGGGCAGGTTTCACCTTCCCTCCGCTAGCGCTCCCCCCATTTGACCAACCGTGCGCCGGTTGGATGCCGCCAACGACTCGCTGTTGGATCGCGACCGGGGTATCGCCCCCGACCCGTGTTCAGGCGGACAGAGGTCCGGACAGACACGCTAATCCTTTATGCTTGACGATGGCCAAGAAGCCCGCTCAATTGAGGGGAATGAGAAGAACGAAGGACTCGATGAAAGCACCCAAAAAAGAGCCGGTGGATACCGTTCGCAGCTCACGCGACGGCCACGAATACCACGAGATATGGACCGCTCGGCGCGCCATGCAACTCCTTCTGCCCGACAGCGACCTTTGCGGCATTGCAGTAGAAGGGCTGTCACCGCGTGACCAGAAGACCGCATCCAGAGAGGCAGCGGAGATCGCCGACCTCACTCTGTACTACGGCAATGCGACCGAGTTCGCCCACGCCACCCGAACCACAGTAGCCCAATTCAAGTATTCCAACGCGGATCGCGATACGGATTTTCGGGCCAGTCATGCGAAGACGACGGTCGAAAAGTTCGCCAAGACGTACACGGAACTTCGAGGGCAGCACGGCGGAGCCGCAGTAAGCGAGAAGTTGAGCTTTGAGCTGGTCACCAACCGTCCGATTTACGGGCCGCTTCTTGACGCCATTCGGGCGCTGTCGGAGGGCCGTGCGCCGTCCGAGCAGGCGAAAAGCCAAGCTAAGCAGTTTACCGAGGCGTCAGGACTGACTGGTCAGCAATTAGCAGAGTTCGCAGCAAAGTTCACGCTCTTCGGTCGAAGCCCCGATCTTCAGAGCGTAAAGCGTGATGTAAGTAGGCTGCTGATCGACTGGTCTGGAACATCCGGCGATTCACTTGCAGCCGGGCGCCTTGGTGAGCTTAAGCAGATGGTCAGGGACAAGGCTGGGTACATTGGCACCGACAAGAATCTCATCCTACGGACAGATATTCTGTCCGTGCTCCAAGTCAGCGACCCTGAAGACTTACTCCCCTGCAAACCGGCCATCGCCGACGTCGGCCCGGTTGTTGAGCGCGAGCAGTTGAGCGACGCGGTTCAACAGGTCCGCAGCCTTACACGTCCGCTACTCATTCATGCGAGCGGTGGCGTCGGAAAGACGGTCTTCATGACAAGCCTCGCGAGATCGTTAAGCGGGGAGTGCGAAGTCGTCTTTTTTGATTGCTTTGGTGGCGGTGCCTACCGATCTCCGTCCGATGCCAGGCATCTGCCGAAGCGAGGGTTGGTTCATATTGCGAATACCCTCGCGTTCCGTGGCCTTAGTGATCCAATCCTGCCAAATATCACCGACGTGGAAGCGCTGCTGTCCACATTCCGGCGCAGGCTGGCTCAGACCATTGGCGCGCTTCAGAAGATTAGTCCCGGACGTTCGCTCGCCCTGTTTCTGGACGCGATTGACAATGCGCAACTCGTAGCGGACGAGCGCGGCGAAAAGTCATTTCCAAAGCTGCTCGCCGAGAGTCTTTTTGACGAGCCAATCCCCGGCGTCAAACTGATCGTTTCGTGTCGGCCCGAGCGCAAGCCACAGACCTATGTTCAGTTCCAAGAGCTTGGCCTCCTTCCATTTACGAAGAGCGAAACGACGGCCTATTTACAGCCTCGTTTGCAAGGTCTATCGGCTGAGGAAATCAACGTCGCCCAGTCCCGATCCGGCGGGAATGCGCGCGTGCTCGATTATCTCATCAGAGCTGACCGTGAACTCCTCGGCCCTTCCGAAATCGACAAGAAAATCGAACTCGACGACTTGATCCAGAAGCGGATTACGGATGCCTTGTCATCGGCTATTGAAAGAGGCTACGGGCAGAAGGATATCGATGTATTCCTGGCAGGGCTTGCTGTCCTTCCCCCTCCGGTGCCCCTTGACGAATATGCGGGGGCTAATGGAATGCAGCTCTCGGAAATCGAGAGCTTTGCATCGGACTTGCGGCAACTCCTTGAGCGAACCAATCAAGGAATAATGTTCCGCGACGAGCCGACCGAAACATTGGTTCATCAGCGTTACGCAAACTCAAAGGATGCCTTGGAGCGGCTTTCAAAGAACCTTTTGGCACGACAGGATTCATCGGTATATGCAGCGCGCGCGCTTCCTTATCTCCTTCAGAAGCTTGATGACACTCAGCGATTGTTCGAACTCGCCTTCGACGAGCGTGTTCCGACCTCGATCACGAGTGCGGTCGGAAAGCGCAATGTGCGTTATGCGCGCATCAAAGCGGCGGTACTTCATGCAGCCTCAAAGGACGATAAGAACCTTCTCGTTCAGTTGCTCGTTGAATTGTCGACTGTCGCAGCGGTCGATCAACGTGGCGCGGCCTACATACTCGACTATCCGGATCTTGCGGTGGCAGCTCGCGATGTGGATTCGATGCGACGTCTGTATGAGACACGTACAAGTTGGCCAGGAGCAAGGCATGCCCGATTGGCCATTGCAAATACGCTTTCAGGCGAGCCGGGAGAAGCATATCGGCACGCAAGAACCGCCTTCGACTGGATCATGCACTACCTTCGATCAGATCGCGATGACCGAACAGATGGGCGCAGGCCAGAACGCATCGACAATGCCGCTGTCCCTTTCCACCTGATTGTAGAGGGCCACTCAGAGCGCGCTATGCGCAATCTGGGACGTTGGCGCACTTGGTACGCTTATGAAGTCAGCGAATACGTTTTTTGGTTTCTTCAGGCTGGACTGGCGACTGAGGCTATTCCGAAGCGCGTCGCGGCGTCGCTTGTGGGCCAGGTTTCGGGCGTCGGGCCGCTAGCAGCGGCTATTTCGTTTGACGCGACTCTCAGCACGAAGAACCGAACTAAAATGCTGGTCCGGCTGGCACGCGCATGCCGGAGCAAAAAGGAACTTCACTTCAGTGATTCCTATCACTATCGTTCGGAGCACCTCTACCAACTCCAAGATGGCTTGCGAAAAGCCGCAGCTCAGGCGGCGATGCTTGGGCTTAAGAGTGAAGCGCTGGGAATCTGCCTCCGGGTGCCGCATAAGCGCCCAGCAATTTATTCGTTTCGCCACTCCGTATACAGCCAGGAAGTTCTTCATCTCGTATTCCGCACAGCACTAATCTCTGCGGTCAAAGGGACTGTGATTCACGAACAGGACCTTCTACCGAGTGAAATAGCCGTCCTCTGTCGCACTCTCGGTCGCAAGGTCACTGGTAAGAACTTCAGAGACAAGGCTCAGGCGCGATTGGCCAAGGCTTTGCAAAAAGCACAAAAAGAGAAGTCAGACAGGCCAAACGAGAAAAAGATTTCCCGTGAGAAGAAGCAGGAAGCGGAGTCATTCATCGATCATCAGTTGACACTGTATCTGGAAATAACTACAGCACTCCGCGATCTACTTAGTTGGAAGGGAAAAAGAAAAGACGACAAAGTTAGTGTACTGCTTACAGCACTTGATAACGCGAGGAAGAAATCAGATATCTACCGTTCACGGGACGTTGACGTCTTTTTTAGATCTCTTGGCCGGCAAATTGCGTGCCTGGTTTTATGGGCGTCGTCCCTATCAAGGGTGTCTGTCGAACGCATTATCGCCTTCCTCCATGCCGGAGAAGTCGGTGCGGACACCCTGACCCGGGTCGTTGCAATGCTCGCGTCGCATAACTCTCTAAGCGACCTCGCGGGCCGGGAAGCCCAAAAAGCTCAGTCACTGATCGCGAGAGAAGACGAGACGACTTATCGCGCGACGCTCTTTGCCTCCCTCGCTCGCGCGATCTTGCCAGCCAGCGTCGACGAGGCAGCAGCTTACTTCAAGATGGGTCTTGAACAAATGGACGCCATTGGTTCCGGAGACTATCAGTACACTAACGAGCTGCTTCTGTTTGCCTCGACGCTCAAGGGAGAGGAGCTAGACGCCTCTGATGCTCATACTCTCAGCAATATCTGTGAACTCAACCTTAGTGATGAGCCGCACAAGTTTTTTTGGGCAGCTTATGCACGGGGGATGTCGAAAGCTGCGGGTCCCCGTGGACTCGCAAAGCTTAGTCGGTGGGACGACCGCGGACGCGTCAGGCTCGAATACACGCTGCTTCCCTCCCTAATCGCGCTGGTCTCAGACGGAAAACTTACCCCCGAACTCGCAATCACCCTCAACAGGCTCGCGAGCCCTGCGGAGTACTACGAGTTTGGAACAAGGGAGTTTTTAGAAGCCGTCGGAAAGCAGGGCTGGACGACCACGACGGCAGCGCGCGCCATTGGCCAGTACCTAGATGACAATCCCAGCTCACGGTCTGACCCCACCGTGAAGGCGCTATCAGAACTAGCGAAAACCTATCTGGGCAGCACGGCAGAGGTCACCAAGTACATCGATGCGCTGCGGAATCTGTATGAGACCGACAGGAAAAAGCAGGAAGACACGATCTACGTGAAAGACGGCGAAGACCCACGCGTGGCAAAGCGAAGGAAGGCGCAAAACGCTAGGAAAGCGCAAGCGGCGTTAAAGAAGTTGGCAAGAATGACGGATGCAACTAACGAGCAGTCTCTTGAGGCAGGATTGGAGGCGCTCACTGGCATGGAGGACATCTGGGATCAGCGCGGCATATTTTTCGCTGAAATTCGCAAAGGTATGCCGCTGAAAGAGCGGCCCACGTACATCAAAAGAATTGCCGCGACTGAACACCTGAATTGGTATTGGAAGGTGGCTGAACTTCAGGCGTGCCAAAAGGCGTGGAGCGCGTCGTCGGCGGCGCTCGCCACTACATTCGCGGAGCTTGCGAAGCCCCTAGTCCACCAGCACGCGGAAGACGTGGTCGACGACGGCAGATTCTCTGGCAGTATGGTGAGAGAGATATCGGACCTTACTTCGATTCCCCGGGCTACGATAGTTCGGGAATTGATCGAGGTTTTTGCGCAGCCGGAGGCTATCGCCGGCGGTTCCGTATGGCTTGGTTTTGCGTGCTTTATTTCGCCGGAGGCCGATGCCGGTCTGGCCCAGAAGGCATTGAAGCGTCTGCTAAATAGCGACGCAGCGGCGCTCGCCAACAAAGTCCCGGATGGTCCCTGGGATTCGTCTCTCAATGTTGACGGCGATATCCATGAGATCGTCGCAGCCATGTTGTGGCGGTCGCTCGGTGCGGAAGATGCGGAAGCACGCTGGCGCGCCGCGCATGCGTTGCGCGACCTCGCGGCGTTCGGTTGCTGGAACATCATCGACAAGGTCGTCTCCAAATACGACCTTCTGACGGCAGGGCCGTTCCAGGCAAGAGAGCTGGCGTTCTTCTACCTGAATGCCCGGCTTTGGTTGCTCATCGCACTAGCGAGAATCAGTCTTGGCGACCCCAAGAATGTAGGCCGCTATGAGCGGACACTTTTGCGGGTCGCGATGGAACAAGACAACCCGCACGTTCTACTCCGGCACTTCGCATCGAAAGCGCTCGTCGCGTGCATCGACGCGAAATCGATCAGCGTGACGTCAAAGATTGAGTCGGAGTTGAGAAGCGTCGATCAATCGCGACATCCAAGGCTTAAGAAGAAGATTCGCGAGGGCGGCGGCTTCTACCAAGGCAGGCCGGAGTCCGTGCCGAAACCCGCATTTGAGTTTCAATTGGACTATGACTTCCACAAGCAGGACGTTGACAATCTAAGTCTCGTCTTTGGAAAGGGTTGCTGGGAAGTAGCTGACATGATGTCGGAGATTATCCACCAGCTCGATTCAAAGATCACAAGCATGTACGACACCGATGGTCGCCAGTCCCGACGCCGTTCAGAGGGCTTCAGTGAACGTTACCACTCGCTTGGTGCGTACCTTGGCTGGCATGGTCTATTCTTTGCCGCTGGGAAGCTCCTAAGAGATTTCCCTGTTACAGATGATTGGTGGTACGAAGGCAATCCTTGGGGAGAATGGCTGTCCCGATACACATTGACCAGAGTTGACGGCCAGTGGCTATCGGACGGGACAGACCGTATGCCTCTGGACACGAGTATCAACCTTTCAGAGAAAAAGGGACAAGAAACTGTAATTACCGGCAGCAAAGCGAAACTACTTTCCCTGATTGGCGCTGTGGATCGGGGCAAGGAGCTTGTCATCGATGGCAACTGGCACTCATGGGATTCAATTCGGGTCCGTGTTTCTTCCGCGCTTGCGCCGCATGACAAGGTGCGGAAACTGGCAGCGGCTCTGATTAAAGAAGAGCCAATGCTCGTGTGCCTTCCCTCATACGGGGACAGTGAGGGAGACGGTGAGTATGACCGCAGTGGCCCGAAGGACTACAAGCCCTGGATTGTCTCACCGGCGCGTGACGCACGCCTGGATAGATATGACCCATATGGAGTCTCGGTTGCCAACACACGACCACGTCTCGCGAAGAATTTTGCAGGGCTTCTGGAACTGAAGAGGGCTGATTCCTTTGGCCGATTGTGGCTAGCAAAGGACGGAAAGAAGGTCGTGCGCGTGGAAGCATGGGGCCGAGACCCGGATGATGATCGTCCCCGATCCCGTCCCGGAACACGCGTCTCGATGTCATGGGCTTCGGCCAAAAGGGTCCTTAGAGATGAGGATAAAGACCTCGTCATCCTTATCTCACTTCAGCACCGCGAAGGCGGCTATCGCACTGAAACCCGATACACTCACACAATCGCCGTGCTGTGTGTCAGCCAGGATGGCTCATTCCGCTATTTGCCCGGTCTCATAAACCATCTTCATAAAAATCGTTTCTGACGCCAGCGCGACGTTACGCCTTCCTCAGTAGCACAGGGCTTTAGAGTTTTCCGGCAGGACCATAATCCTCGGCCGTCATCGACGGGGGGTCGCCCAACGAATTCGTCCACCGGCAGCGGGAAAATCGGTGATCGCATAGCGCTCCGGATGCTGATATCGCGCGTCGTCGCCGCGAGCACGATCACGCCGACCGCTCAGCGCGAACGCTCTCATTTTGAACGCCTTCCCGAGCAACTGCTTGGCCGCTCGACGCTGCGTCGGGCGAGTAAATAGCTTCGGTATCAACTCCCGAAGCAACTGACACGCCTTGAACTCCCGGTCCGACCAAGAATCCGGAGCGGCCGATATGAGCTTGCGAACTTGCGGCCACCATTCGCGCGCGGTCATTAGTTGGGACACCGAGCCACCGTGCTCCTTGGGCACCGATGGCGATGTGCGCTTCCTCGGCGGCCCGACGTGCGCCGCCGCCAATCTAGCCGAAGCCCCACGCCTTCCCTTGACCTGCACGATGACTTCTCTGGATCCGAGGCGCACCACCACTCTCCTAGCGAAGCAGTTCCGGAAAACCTATCGCCGAACCAGGAGAATCGGGGAGTACCGGCATCACGTAATGAGCAAAGTGCGATGCTCCAGCGGTGCTAAGGACCTGCGCTTTATGGGGCGCCATAGCCCGTTCTGTCCGAAACTTTGGATTGCCAGTTTGCCGGGTCCGCCTGCCGGCATGCATCGACGACCATCCATTCAACACGCGGTTCCCAAAGAATTCGATACCATTGCGTTTCAGCGTCCCCCGGATCTCCTGCTCCAAATTGATCGTCCCCCGTATGTTCTAGTTCGGCACAATTCATTCCCTCCACTCCTCTGGCCCCAGCGGTAGTTCATTCAGCTCCGCTCGCGCAACCCGCCATGCCGGGTAGTACTCGGTCATCAGCACAAGAAATCGATCGCTGTGCGTAGGTTCCAACAGATGCAACATTTCGTGGGCGATTACGTACTCCAGGAGGTCCTTTGGCTTCTTCACCAGTTCCGTGTTTAGACGGATGTTGGCAGCGCGGGGATTGCACCCTCCCCACTTAGTCTTCATGCGTTGAAGAAAGTAGCCGGATGCCTTTACGCCGAGCTTCGCCTCCCACTCCTCGATCAGCCCGGGTATGACCTCATGCAGCAGTGCCCGGTGCCAGTCATGCATGATCTCTTCGCGCTTCGCCCTGCTGCTGCCCGGGCGAACGTTAAGTGTGATCGTGCGGTGACCAAGCCGCACTGCCGGTTTCGCGTCCTTCTCGACTACAGATAGCAAATATCGCCGACCCCAGAGGTAATGGCTCTCCCGAGTCACGTACCGCCGCGGCGTCTCCCGCGCCTGCCCGCGTAGTTTCGCCTGTTGGTCGCGAATCCAGCCAAGTTTCGAGATGGCGTAGGCCCGCGCCACCTCGAGGCGGGTGCCGGTGGGCGCGACTAGGCTGACGCGCCCTCGCGGTGGGTGCACGGACAGGTGGACGTGCTTCACGTTCTTACGAGTGAGCGCAATGGCGATATTGCCAAGCCGGATCGTCTCCACCATCAGTACCCCGCCTGATGCTTGACGAGTTCGAAGAGCGCCAGCGTCGCTTCGCGGTCGCGGCCCAGCAGCGGGAACAGCGCATTCAGAACCTGCGCCTCGCGCGCCTGATCACCCTTCCAGCCGGCCGGAGCTCGCTCACGCATGGTGCGATCGATTTCCAGCGCCAAGTCCGTGAGCTTGTCGACGGCATCGGGCATCGGCTCAGCCACCTTGTCGCCCCCACGCACCATCGCGAGGATCCTTGGAAGGTTGTTGTAAATGACCGTCGCCTCCCGATTGCCGTGCAGCGCCGCCGGTACGCCGTCTTGCGGCTCTTTCGCGGCAAGCCGCTTCACCAGATCCTCAGCCTTGCGTAGAAACGCCTCGTATGCGGCCGTATCCGCCCGGCTCTGCCTGATGAGGTCCTCGAGCAATTTCGACATCTGGTCGTAGAACCGGGGATCCGTGAGCTGCTCGCGGATAATGGTCTTGCGGACGTTGTTGATGATGCCTTCGGCGATCGCGTTCCGCGAAAGTTTGCCTTTCTCATTGAGCTTGCGGGCGATGGCGTCGTGGATGCCGGTCTCGATGATGAGCTCGGTCAGCGGGATTTCATCGAGCTCCCCGAGCACGGTGGCCGGGTCGGCTTGGATGTAGGTATTGATGAGGTGGCGCATGTCCGCTTCGTACGGCTTGATGTCCAGCTCCTCCCCCGAATGCTTTTTGATGGCGGAGCGAATCTCACTGTGGACCCCGACTTCCCTCTGCAGTGCAGCGGACTCGTCGTCCGAATAACCGGCCTCGGTCAGGTTCTGGGCGAGGTCGGCAAAGTTCCGCACGAAGACAGCGACGGCCTTGTAATACGAGATCCGCAGCGCCTCGGTCTCGTCCAGAGCGTTCGGATTGGTGGCGTCACCGCAGAAATACCGTAGGAACTGCTCCACCTCCCGCGGCAGCGGCACCGGCTCGCAGAGGTAGCGCAGACCCTCACGGGCTTCCTCGAGCTTCTTGCGGCCTTCCTGAAGCCAGTTCTTGAGGTGGACGTTGTTGTCGCCGCCGTTACCCTGGTCGGTGTCCAGTTCGTCGGAACTGTAGACGGCGATGGCCTCCTGGACCTGACCGAACAGCTCCTTGAAATCGACGATATAGCCGTAGTCCTTATCGTCGCCGTCGAGCCGGTTGGTACGGCAGATGGCCTGAAACAGGTTGTGATCGCGCAACTCGTTGTCGAGGTAGATGTAGGTGCAGCTCGGAGCGTCGAAGCCGGTCAGAAGCTTGCTGACGACGATCAGGAGCTTCATGTTCGCCGGCTCATCGATGAAACGACGCTTCGCCTCGTCCTCATACTGCTTGGTCGTCTGGCCGGGTTTCAGGACGTGCTGGGTGTACGTGTCGAACTTGTAGCGTTCGTCGCTATTGGCGGGTTCGCGCGAGATGGAGTTGTGGTTAGGCTCGTACGAGGTGATGATCCCGCAATAGGGGCCAAAGATCGTGTTCCGAAACAGACGGAAGTAGTGGCACGCATCGTAAATCGAGGCCGCCACCAGAATCGCTGTGCCGCGGTCGTTGTTCAGTCGCGGCTTCTGGGTGAAATCGTCGATGACGGCGGCGATGATGCGTTGCTTGCGCTCGCCGGCGCTCATTAGCTTCTCGAGGGTTGCCCAAGTCTTGCGAACAACGGCCTTCTGGAAGTTATTCAGCCCTTTGGTCTTGGTCTCAAACCAAGCGTCGATCGCAGCCTGCGAGGTGAGCCGCTGAGGGACATCCCGGGCCTCGTACTTGAGGTCGAGGATGACGCCGTCCGCCACGCCCTCGTGGAACTTGTAGGTGTGGATGTAAGTGCCGAATACGTCCCTTGTCATCGGCTTGTCGCGTCGCAGCAGTGGCGTGCCGGTAAAGCCGACGAAGATCGCACCCTCGAGCCAGCGCCTCATCTGCCGGTTCATGTCGCCACCCTGCGTGCGGTGGCACTCATCGACGAACACATAGAAGCGCCCCGAGACGGGCGGTGGAGCGCCCTTCAGGTCGGCCACGTCGAACTTGTGAATGAGCGCGCACAGAAGGCGCGGTGTGGTGCTCTTAAGCTTCTCGACGAACTCCGCCCGCGACGTGATGCGCGGTGAGGCCGAATCGGCGCCAATGACGGCGGCGTTCTTCATCACCCCCTCGATCTGCTTGTCCAACTCGTCGCGGTCGGTGACGATGAGGATGCGCGCCTCGGGGTCGTGCTCGAGCACCCACTTGGCGATGAGAACCATCAGGATACTTTTGCCGCTCCCCTGGGTGTGCCAGATGACGCCGCCCTCACGCCGGGCGATGCGTTCCTGCGCGGCCTTCACGGCGAAGAACTGATGCGGCCGTGGCACCTTCTTCTGGCCGGCATCAAAAATCATGAAATTGCGGATAAGGTCCAGCAGCCGGTTCTTGTTGCAGAGCTGTGCCAGGGGCCGGTCAAGTAGCGCCCCGACCGCGGTCCCCGCACCGTCGGCCGTCTCGTCCTTCCACTGCACGAAGAACTGCTCAGACGTCTTCGTGGTGCCGTAGCGCAGACCCTGTGAGTCGCTGCCGGCCAGCACGAGTTGGACGGTGCTGAAGAAGCTCTGATTGAAAATCTCTTCCTGGTTGGTGATGAGCTGGCGCACGCCGTCACCGATCTCCACCGAGCTGCGCTTGAGCTCGATCACTACGACGGCGAGGCCGTTCAGGTAGAGGACAATGTCCGGCCGACGTTCGTAGCCCCCTTTGAGCGTCACTTCCTCGGCGAGCGCGAAGTCGTTCCTCTCCGGGTGCTCCCAGTCGATCAGGTGGACGGTGTCGTGCGCCTGCCCAGCGGCAATCTGCACCGGCACTCCGTAGCGCAGAAGCTGATATGTGCGAAGGTTCGCCTGGTAGAGCGTGATGCCGGTGGCATCGGCAGCCGTCTCCAGCTTCTGCAGTGCCGCTGCGATATGGGCTGCGGAGTAACCGCGGACCACGAGATTCTCACGTAGGATCGCCGCCTCAATGGCGCGGTTGTTCTCGCGCTGGTGCCAGTCGCCCAAGTAGCGATAACGGAGGCTGTAGGGCCTGCCCGAATCGGTGAACAGCGCGACGACGCGGTTCTGCGTTCGGCGCTCGGAGCGGGGCCACTCAGGCATGCGGCCTCTCCCCCAGTAGATCCGCCCTGATGTAGCGTTTGAAGGACTTGGCATGTGAGAAAAACCGAAATCCACCCTTGCAGGCAATCTGGATCGTGGCGACGTCCTCGTTGCACGGGACCGCGAATGGTTGACTCAACTGTTTCTGCAAGCCCTTCGGCCAAGCCAAATCGAACATTGCGTGCTGCTCACCAGAGCGCAAATCGGCGAAGTCGTAGAAGACCACCTGGCCACCCTTGGTGAGCTTCGTGTTGCCGCTGTCGACACGGTTGAACGGGAGATCGGGTTGCGCGGCGAACCGCGTGACGAAATCGCGGAGTCCCGCGGTCTCATTGCGCATCAGTAACTTCACCACGCCCGCTGCAAGGGAGCCGTCGCCTCGATGGGTCGCGGTCTTCGCTTCGGTCGCCCAGACCAATAGGCCGCCCACCGGATGGCGGCGGTAGAGGGAGTCGAAGAGCCCGCGCACCTGGTCGCGGTTCCAGACGTAGCCTCGCTGAAATTCGGGCAGCGCCATGTGCCCGCTGTCGATGTGGTCGAGGATGGTGGAGATTTTCATACAATCACGCCCAAGTGTTTAGCAGCGCCCGGACGAATGCTGCGTCTCGAACCACGCCGTTGCTACGCAATCGCTTCTGTGCACCACGGCCTAAGGCTCGAGCCATCACCTTGAGCTGTCGTCTTCGCCGGGCCGGGTGTTCCAGGTAAACAAATGAAACCTGCCGGTTCCGATGGCGACGGGTCCGGACGTGCAGCACGTTGCCGGGCGGAGTCACGAGCACGCGGCCGCCACCCTCGTCGATGACCTGAATGACCACATCGCCGCGCTGATAGGCGCATTGGCCCGTGTGTCGGAAGCTATCCATCTCAAAGGTGCGTGGATGCTCCCGGCGCCTCTTGGCGACCGCCAGTGCCTTATCGTGCAACGCTTGATCCCGCTCCGACCAGTCCTGTCGTTCCAGTTGCGCAAGCAGCAGCCGGGGAAGCGATGGACGACGCGACGTATCTTTAGGGTTTCGCTTTCCTCTCATCCCACCGGGCACTTGGGAAGGGCGGTAAAGCTCGGCCAAACGTGTCAGGACGCTGGGAGTCAGCTCGTGCAGACAGTGCTCGCGCACGAACTGCCGGGCGGCGCGCACTGCGCCCGACTCGGTAGTGCGGACGACGGCCTCTATAAGCTGCGACGCGGAGCGGCTGGAGACGTTCGCCGATCCGATGTAGGCGGCGCGGCCCAGAACGAATACCTTGGCGTGAAGGTTGGGCACGCTAAATGCCTTTACTCCGCGCTTCACGAGCCGAATGAGGTCCGCCGGGCAGGTCTGGCCCGATGCAACGGCCCGTTCGCTGGCATCTACCACGAGACGACTGTTCTTGGGGAGCGGCAACAGCCTGCTCGCACCCGCACCGAAATACGCGACCGCCACGGCACAATGCTGCGGTGAACGGCGGACTTCTTTGGTCAACTCCGGCCAGATGCTTTGAGTTATGAAAGTAGTGCTCATACGAGACGCGTCCTTCCGGTGAGCAGTTCTTGCATCATCGCCTGCTTGAGTGCGCGGGTCTTATCGCGGCGGGCTTCAAGCGCCGACAGCTCGGCGTCCATGTCGGAGAGGACGGTGGCTATTGCCGATTGCTCCTCAAAGCTCGGGAGAGAGAGGACGATGCTGGCGAGAGCACCTGAACTTATGTGCACGACGGCATCTCCTTGTCCCTTACTTGCCTTTTGTGAGACAACCGCGGGCGTATTTAGCAAATAACCGAGAAACTTTGAGTCCCCGTCATTCGGTCTCAAAATGACGATGTCCCCCCCAGCGTAAGCCTCGAAGCTGTCGATAAATGCCACGCACTTACCGATCTCCTCTTTTGTCTCGCCAGATCCCGCGAACAGAATGTCGCCACATCGTAGATGAGTCGCAGTATTAGCCACTTCGCGCGTGATCCAAGACCTGAACGACCTTACGAAGTCGTCATGGTCCGTGTATATTTCGCCGTATCGAATGCAGGGAAATTCGCCGCTCCGTGCTTCATCCTTCTTGACACCGCTGCCCTTAAGGAACATTCCCAACTCACCCAACCTCTTCACCTCCCACTCCCCATGGAATCCTGGCAACCGCACCTTCCCGGTCAGCAGCTGCTGCATGGCAGCCTGCTTAAGGTCGCGCTTCTTGGCGATAAGCCGGTCTAACCCGCCCAGCAGCGCATCAACTTCGCTCAACGCCGCCGAGATGGCGCGTTGTTCAATAGAAGGAGGCAGGGGAATTGGCACACCTAAGAACTTGTCACGCGGAAGATGAGCGATGCTCGTCTGTGTGACATAGTCCGCGAGTATGCCCCGCTTCGACCATTGCCAAAGGATGGCGACCATAAGGCGAACATCGAAGCCGTGCAAAGGTCTCAACCGATGAAGTGCCTTCTGGTAGTAGCACTCTTCAAGAGGCGCGTCCCAAATAGCGGCGCGTCCAACCTCACCGCCTTCGCAGACCAATAAATCGCCCTTCTTGAGGCGAAACTTATCGAGGTCCGAGCGGGACATCGGAACGGTCCGGAGATCGCTGACGTCGATTTGACCCCATTGCACCGCTTTGTTGCCGAGATATGGCTTGGAGACGCCGACGTTGTTTTCTGCGTCCAGCATCTTTCCGAGCTGGACAGAAAACTCTTGTCCAACCGTCGAAACTTCCCATTCATCGGGAATAACCCCCACCTCCGTCCGCCTGTATCCGGGCCTCACTTCCATGACGCCCCCATCCGCTTGAGGTGTTCTTCCACCCGCGCGGCAAGCGTCGCCACCTCCTCGGTGAGCTGCGGTAGCGGCGTGGCGTACCGTTCCGCCAACTCCCGGATCCGGCCGGTGAGCGTCTGCGAGACGCGATCCAACTCCCCTTGCACGGCGCCCGCGAGGCGCGTCATCCACTTGTCGTTCACCACCAGCGTCTTGATGTCGGCCTCTGTGAGCTTCGGGTACTTGTCGTAGGCGAACTTTTCGAGCGCGGCGTCCTGTTCTTTCAAGGCGCGCTTGAGCGCGGTCTCGCTCTCGGCAAGTTCCAGCCAGCGTGTAAGCACGGCGGCGTCGTCCTTTGCTTCCCTGTCGCTCTTGATCTCCTTCAACCTAGCGCTGACCTCTACCTTAGCGATCTTGTCCAGCTCCCCGAGGCAGCCGTCCTCGCCGCCGTGCTCCTCCTCAAGCTCAGCAAGGCCAGCGGTGGTGGCCTCGAACTCGCCCTGCTTCGCATCGAGTGCGGCCTGCTCTTTGGCGAAGTAGCGGGCGACAATGAGAGGTTTGGGGACGAGATCGCAGGTCCATCCTTTGTCCTTCTGCTTGCCCTTTTTGTCGGTTTCCAGGACGCGGGCGGTGCGCGCCACCCAGCCGTCGGCCGCGATGAGATAGCAGTCGTCCTGCATGGTATCGGCCCAGTAGTCCATCAGGTGCTGGTAGACGTCGTACGCATCGAGCAGCGGCGCGTTCTTGAAGGTATTAAGCAGGTCCTCGGCGATCACTTCGATCAGGGCTTTCGGGTGACCGTCCTTGTCGAAGGCGGTGAGCTGCTTGATCGCCGCCTTGCGCCAACCGTCGAACAGCTCGGTGACCGTCTGGTTGAAGGCTGCGAACTCGGCGTGGCCGAGGATGGCCCGCTTTACCTCGGGTAGTGGCAGTTTTAGCCGCGCGTAGCCGGGACGCCCGGCGGACTCGAACAGCGCGGCACGTACGCCGGGGAGTACCTGCCAGTAGTTGGCAAGCGCGTCGAGGTCGCGCTCGGGGATGCCGCCGTTGAGGTGGGCGTCGATGTCCTGGATATCCTCCGGCTCGCTCGTATCGATGTAGCGCGGCAGGTTGAGGTTGAAGTCGTTCTTCGGGTCGGCGATCTCGTCGAACGGCACGAGGCGCGCATACCGCGGCACGTCGACCTGGCGGGTGAAGGTGTCCACGATCCGGTGGATGTCTTGGGCACGCAGGCGGTTCTTGTTGCCGTCCTTGATGAAGCCCTTGCTGGCGTCGATCATGAACACGCCCTTGCGGGCCGTGGCGTTCTCCTTGTCCAGGACCAGGATGCAGGCGGGGATGCCGGTGCCGTAGAAGAGGTTCGCCGGCAGGCCGATGATGCCCTTGAGGATCCCGGAGCGGACGAGCTGCTGGCGGATGGTCGCTTCGGCATTGCCGCGAAACAGCACGCCGTGCGGCAGGATGCAGGCGGCTTTGCCGGTGCCCTTCATCGAGCGGACGATGTGCAGCAGGTAGGCGTAGTCACCCTGCTTAGCAGGCGGCTCGCCCCAGGAGAAACGCTGGAAGGGGTCGTTCGACGGGGTGAGGCCGGTGCTCCAGGTCTTGTCGGAGAACGGCGGATTGGCGACCACGTAGTCGTACGTGCGCAGGTTCTCGCCGTCCTTGAACTTCGGTGCGGCCAGCGTGTTGCCCGAGACAATGTTGGCCGTGGGGAAATCGTGCAGGATCATGTTCATGCGGGCGAGGCCCGCCGTGGTCACGTCCTTCTCCTGCCCTTCGAGCGTGATGTGCTTGCCGGCCTCGGCGGCAACTTTGAGCAACAGCGAGCCCGAGCCGCAGGTGGGGTCGTAGGCGGTGGTCGCGGCCTTGGTGTTCGCTGGCGAAATGCCGATCACCTTGGCAATGACGCGGCTTACTTCGGACGGCGTATAGAACTGACCCTTGCTCTTGCCACTCTCGGTGGCGAAGTGCCGCATCAAGTATTCGTAGGCGTCGCCGAGGATGTCGTCGTGTTCGGCGCGGTTCTGCGAGAAGTCGAGCTCGGGCTTCTGGAAGATGCCGACCAGGTTGGTCAGGCGCTCCACCATCGCCTGCCCTTCGCCAAGCTTGTTCGGGTCGTTGAAGTCTGGGAAGTCGCTGCGGGCGAGTCGCGCGTTGGCGTCGATCAGCGGCTGGATGACCTGCGTATTGATCTTGTCGCCGATGTCGGGCTTGCCCTTGAGCGCGATCATGTCGGCGAAACTGGCGCCCTTGGGGATGATGACCGGCGGGGCAAAGGCGTCGCTGTTGCCGTACTTGTCGCTGATGTACTTGATGAACAGCATGAACAAGACGTAGTCCTTGTACTGGCTGGCATCCATACCTCCACGCAACTGGTCGCATAAGGCCCAGAGGGTGGCGTAGAGGTCGGATTTCTTGAGTGCCATTGAATCTCTTTGTATTACTGCAAGCGCAATTGATTCGCCGGACCAGCGATTCCGGCATCGGTCGCGATCGACGGATTGGTCCGTGGCGATCTAACGGCGTGGATGACCGGCCCCCGGTCCACTCGACGTGCAGCCGTGGTATTTTATCGCCACAATTGATTCCTGCTGGCATCCAACGAAGGTGCTCCCTCGCCAAAAGGGACTGTATGAATCGGCAAATCGCATCCGCCAGACCTCATGAGTAATTCAGATTCTCGTCCTAGATAGCGAGATTTGTCGTGATCGATTGTACGAAATTGGACTGCCAAAATGCGGAATCCGCCGGAAGACACTGATACCCAGTATTTTCTTCGGGAATTACGGCATACGCCAGTCGGTAAGCGTTACACAAACGCCTGCCTCATGATGAAAATATCCCTCGGTAGAGTACAGTTACTCGTAGACCGCGCGCGGCTCGGCTCGATCTCTTTGGCTCTGGCTACCCCGCAAGTTGCGCATTGGCGACGTATTTACATCGAACACAGCAATCGAGCGAGCGCCGCGCTCGAGAAGCTGATGGAAGACTATTGTTGGCCTCCCGAATCGGCGGATGGAAAGCGATTTACCGAAGCACGGGCATCGGCGCTTCTGAAGCAAGGTTTCAGGCTGACACGCATTACCATCCCCCCGAAGTCCTCGGCCTGAAAGTGCCTCCGCGGGTGATGCGCGTCTCTCCCAGTACCTTCCGTTGTGCCGCTTCTATTCAATCCATTTACCGGAACAGGTACCGGCTTACAGCTAGTCGCGCATTTGCGTATCCCCAACCTCCGCGATTAGGCGTACACGGATGGCCCTGGTGAACTTCAAATGACAATTTCGAAAACAGAAGGCCTGCGGTTGGTGATTGAGCACCTGTGTCGGGATCTGGATATCGCCAGTCTAATAGTCGGTTGGCCGGAGGGCTCATATCGATTCTCCGGTGAGCCCGTGTGGCACATCGCGATACGCGGATCGGCGATTGGCGTAGGCAGTTCGCGCGTCATCGTAATCTCCCAGGCGACGGGCAAAATTCTCGCCGACACACGATTCGGCGAATAGCCAGTTCTGATCCTCGCGGCGTCTGTACGACGATGCCGCTCTTGGTGCCCTAGGACGGGTCTGAGTTCCATTCCTTCGCCTCCACCCGCGAGGTCGCGATGGAAGTCCCAGCCAAGTGAGGTCGGTTCTTTCTAAGGCCCCTTGGATAAGCGGTCACCTGGACTTCTTGAGCCGCGATCTCAGGCACTCCAGATTGTAGCTATGGTTCTCGAACTCCAAGCCTCGTAGGCGCTCATAGGTTCTCCATCTCATCCATTTCGGCTTCGCCGGGAAAGGAAGAAGAAGATTCGCGCTGCCGCCCAATCGCATCCGGATTTTTTGCGCTCGGTCGCGCGCACGGTCGCCGGCCTGTTGGCGCTGAGACGGGTAAACGAGTTCGTGACAATGACGGCAAGCAAGTGAGTCGCTACGGAAATAGATCACGGCAACTCGGCGCTTGCATTTCTGGCAGCGAAACCACCGTCGGAAGCCCCCATACGCGCAGGGCGTCGCTGCAAAAGGGACGGCTTGGTCCACAACACGGCGGAACGACGGCCGTCCGGCGATCGACGTAAAGATGTCCTTGATGACCAGCAGATGTTCTTGCACTTCCACGCCAATTCGGAACGTGATGCGATTTACCAACACCCACGTGCAATCGAACTCATTGCCCGGAACCAACATGCCGTGCTTTTTCAGCAGTCTGATATCGAACGCGTGCGCATCTTCTGTTGTCGCCTTTGCTTCGTCCCGACGATCTTGGCCAGACCCGATCCCGCCCATGGCACGCCTCGCTCCGTTTATGTCGAAATCATTAGGGAGATTTATCCGGTTTGGATTCGGCAATTGTGTGGCAATTATTACCGTCGCGTCCCGGCGTCGGGACAAGCTGGACGTTGATCTTGATATGAATCCTAAGTCGATCGGCAATGCTTAGCAGGGATGCGATTGAGCAGCGACGATGGTCACCATGGCGAACACGGGAAAGAAGCTCACGGCTGATCTTGGAGACGTCCGCCGCCTCCTTAAGCGTGCGGTAACGCCGCCCGATCCCCTCGTCGATGGAGGCCATCAATGCGAGCTTTAACCTAGTCTCCGGGGCCTCCTGCCGGACCGAAACAAGGCCATTTTTGGCGCCGTGCGTCATGTGAATTGTTCGCACAGCATCGGCCTTGAGACATGCGCTTGCGTCGCGTTCTTGAGATTGAAAGTCGGCATGAGGTAGTCGTCTGGAGTCAGAATACCGGCGGAATCGACTCGCATCGCATCACGTATCGCGACATAGTAGCCGCTCACACCGCGCATCCAGGGGAATCCCTTCTCACGGGTCCTAATCCAACGGGTATCAGAAAACATGGCGTAGCCTATCCCGCGCAATGAGGGGATGACGGGCATCGGTGGGGATCGCCGCCCCCCGTCTACACGGAAGTGTCTGCCATCTCCATGAAAATTGAGCGCGAGAATCCCCATGCATCCCCGCATCCCCCCTTGCTATCCTGCGCCGTTCATTCTGCGCTGCCACCGCTTTCAAGTGTCCACCGCGCGGTATTGTGCGCTTGCCCAGCCTGCCTGAGTTTCCATCGCCCAGCGACGCGGTCGCGATTGGTGCGCAGCCAGTATCCGATCTTAAGTACGTTGGTGGCGTCAGCGCAGCCTGCCGCTTCGATGGCATCTCTCAACGGTCCCGCGCCGGACTTTGCGACGAGCTCGGTGATCTCGCGCGCGGTGAACGCCGCAAGTCGCAGGTCTCGGCAGAGCGACACCTGTACGAATGCCTCGCGCAACGGCTCGATCTCATCGTCGGCCTCGGCGTCCTGGGTGAGAACTGGATCCGCGCACCCGAGCCAGAGCAGGGGATCTCTGACGATGTGCGACCAGGTTTCGAACGACGGCAGGGCTCGCTCGGTCGGAGGACATGCGAGAACGTACGCTCGGATTATCGTAAGTGCTGCAACCAGGAGCTGCGGGCGGCGTTCCACGATGTGCGCTTTGAGATCCGTGATCTTGAAGTCTCGTCCTTTCAGACTTTCGCGGTTCGCATCGAGGCGCACAATTACCGAGCGGCGGCCGAAGTCTCCCGATGGCGTCAAGTTGTTGCCGGTGAGGGTGACTGTAGATCGGTTCAAGAACTGCGGAGACTCGCTCGCGCCGAGGCGGCGATCGCTATACACCTCGGAGGTCACGAAAGCGCACAGCGTGGGCGATCGGACTTTGCTGCCACTCGGCACGTTGTCAAGCAGAAGGCAGCTGTCGCCGGCGAGCAGCGCCGAGAACAGCACTTTGCGCAGCTCTTCGGACTCATCGACGTAGGGACGAATCGCCGGCGGCACGCCCAGCGCGATGAGGCTCGGCATGCTTGCGAGCAGCGACTTGCCCGTACCGGCGAGAGGGGCGGTGTAGAGAAACGCCGGGCTAACGTCGATCGCATGCCGTGCCACTGTGGTCAGGATATGCGCGACAAAAGCGGCCTGTGCGTGTGGTGTGGCGAACGGGAACTGATCGAACGGCGCGAGCAGCACCCTGAGCGCCTGCTGGGCGTCTTCCCTCGAGGGCCGTCGCGGGACCTCTGGGAACTCTTGACTCGGAGCGTAGAAGACGCGCGATGCGGCATCGTAGCCGGGGGTGTCACACACGGAGCAGTCGGCACGCAGGAACGGCGCGGTTGCGATCGCGTCGAGAGGTCGAAAGTACGGCCACTCACCGCTCGAGACGATATTGACCGCGAGATGCGCAGGACAGTCGACGCTCACGAGAATCCGCCGCCGCTCATCCCGACGCTTGAAATCCGCGCGAGCAGTCAGTTGCAGGCGGATCCACTCCGGTGTTACGGGCACGATTACGTGCTGACTATTACGGCGCGTCAGGCATCGGTGCAGAGCCGAGACGAGCTCGGGGGCTCTTCCAACTCGAACGAGTCCGCGGCCGCGTACGTAGACGTCACCGGCGAGGAGCCGCTGGGCGGCGTCAACGTACAGGTAGAGCTCCCCGCCGCGCAGCTCGACCGACGCGCGCAGCGGCGGCGAGCCTCCAATCGGGTCGTGCGGCGCCGGAGACCCTCCACCGAGGCGGATCACTTTCGCTTTGGACAACTGCTCGCGAACTTTGTCGGCTTCGCGTGTCATGAGGCGGCCACCTCATCGGCCATGTCGGTTCCGGGCGCATCGGGCTGCACAATGGTGACTTCGGCACCGGCGGCCCAACGCAGGGCGCAGCTATCGGCCGCATGCAGCCCCACGTCGTCGTGGTCCGCGAAAATAGTGAGGCTGGTGATGCCGGCAAGCACCGGGAGTCTCTGCATGTTGCCGGCGTCGATACAGGCCCAGATGGGCGTCGCGCCATGGGCCGCGCACAAAGAAGTTTCAATCCCCTCGGCGATCGACAATCCCAAGGTTACGCATTCATCCGGCCAGAGACGAATGACGCCGCCCGACTTCCTGTGCCCCTTGAGTAGGAGCCTTGGCGGATCAACGGGCGCCTTTTTTCCGTTCGGCTGAATCCAGGTTCTATGCAGCGAAAGGGGCTCCGCGGTCACAGCGTCGGTGACGAGCCCGACGAGTGCGGGACCCGTGTAGCCGGACGGGTGCCGCAATTTAGGGTGCCAACGCAGATGGCTGTCGCTCGGCGGGATCACGCAGCGCCTCGCGTGCAGATACGCAAATCCATCGCCGTCGAGTGCTCGGCACACGCGCCATAGCTCGCGGCCGTCCTCGGAAAGCGTGCTAAACGTCTCCGACATAACGGTCCGCGGACGTGCTGGACCCCAGCCGTGCTGAGCTCCTCCCACCTCGTGACATCGGTGGCAGCACCAGACGACCCCGTCCCGTGTAACCGTGACCTTCAGCGGCTTCGTGGTCGAGCTCGGCTTGCAGCCGTGGCGAAGGCGGTGCGAACCGAGCGGCAGACGGCCGTAGTCGGCGCTCACGGCGCTCGCTCCTGGGGCTCCTGGGTGCGCTCCGGAGCAGAGATCATTCGGCGACGCGGCAGTTCATATGGCGCCCCACGACCAACTTCGTCCCCCGCCGCGGGATTCGGCTGATTGTCACACAACGGTGGGGCGGACCTGGACTCCCGACCAGGGCAGCGTAGCCGCGCGAGGACCTGCTCCTTTGTTGACTCGCGGCGTTCGCCGTTTTGGGTAGGGGAAGCATCAAGCTACTTGCGATGTTGCGCTGTTAGCGCGCGGCCGAGCCGCCATCCACGCGAGAATCTCATCGGATTTCCACGCACTGGCGCGCGCAGAGAGCTTCACGCGCTGGGGGAACTCCTTGAGTGCTTCGAGGCGGTAAACACTGCTCTTACTGAGCCCGGTGAGCTGTTCCACCTCTTTCAGCCGGAAGAACTGAATCGAGAAATCACCCATAAAGCACTCCGGTTGAGACGCAGTGATGCGCCAATGGGGTGCAGGCTACGGGTTGGGAGCGTCCCGAAAAAAGAGGTTGATAATTATTGGGACGCCTTTAGGCGCGTGCGAGCACGCGAGATGCGGTTCTTAAGAGTTTTAGTAAATTGCCGTATTTTCGCCGCCGATGCGCCACCTACACTAGACGCGTGCTTTCGCGCTAGGATTTCCGCGACCTTCGCATCACTTAGTTTGCCTTTCGCATCAGCTCTCAAACTATCGACAACTTTGAGCAGCGAGTCATTGTTGATCCGTGGTCTGCCCCTGGATTTACTGGAGTTCCCAGCTTGGTAACGCTGCGAGAGTTTTTGCAGCGCCTCGAAATATTTTCCGCTCCGGGAGTCCGAAAGCCCGGGCTTCATTGCCTCGAACAATTCCCACTGCGTCATCTTCACAGTTGACGGAACTTTCAGGCGGCCAGACGGTACAAGATTTCGCTGCCTAGACATGGATCTCTATTTGGATGAGTACTTTTTGAAAGTCAGGACGCTCGCTCCTGTGCGAAGCGCGTCAATGTAGTCAGCCCATCCCTGCATCACTTTGCGCCGAGCGTCAAGGCGATCCCCTTGGTCGTACGCGCGAACCTCTTTCTTGTCACGATGCGCCAGTTGGCGCTCGAGCACATCACGATCGTGACCTTGCTCGCCTAGAATCGTTCGGCCGGTGACTCGTATCCCATGCGGAGTGAACTTGCCCGTGTACCCAAGTGAGTAAAACGCCTTGATGAACAGCGAGTGCGACGCTTCCTTACGTGGGTTCGTGCGGTTTGGAATGAGGTATTCGCTTGTCCGATTCACCCCGCGGAGCAGCTTCAGTATTGCCATAGCCTGGCTCGGTAACGGTACGGCATGCGGCTGTCGCATTTTCATGCGGTGCGCCGGAATCGTCCAAATGGCGTTTTCATAGTCGAACTCCTCCCACCTTGCACCGATGATCTCTATCGGCCTCGCCAAGGTGAGCCACATCAACTGCAGACCAGCCTTCGTCGGAAAATTGAGAGGCGATCGCTCCAGGGAGTTGAAGAACGCCGGAATCTCGTTTACGCGAAGCGGCGTCTTGTGTTGGGTGGCACGGACTTTCACCGCGGACCGAAGCGGGTACGCGATGTCGACATCTCCGCGCATCGTCATAATTGCCAGTCGCGCGATCGAGCTGAAGCACTGGCGGGCGAGTACTGCCATCTGCGGCGCCCGGGATTCGATTCGCCTCAATACGGCATGCGCGTGCGCGGGCGTGACCTGGCGCATCGGGAGTGTGCCGACGTGCGGCAAGATGTCGAGTTCTAGGATCCGCTCCCGCTGCCGATAGCTACGCGGTGCCCAATTCGGCTTGTTGGTCGCGAGCCATTCCAAGGCGATCGCCTTGAAGGTGTTCGAGCCCTCGTAAACGGCCTTGATGCGCTCGGTCTTGCGGTTGTGTGACGGGTGAATCCCGTGGTCCTTGATCAGCCTGCGGGCCTTATCGCGATGTTCCCTCGCCGCTGCTAGCGACACCTCAGGGTACGCACCGATCGCGAACATGTTCTCTTTGCCGCCGATTCGGTAGCGATAGCGCCATAGGCGAGCGCCGCTGGGGCTTATCTCAAGATGTAGGCCTTTCCCATCGGCGAGCCTGTACGCCTTCTTATGAGGCTTTGCGGCGCGTATGCGGGTATCGCTGAGGGCGGCGTTTTGTCTGGTCGCCATAATACCCACAACGATACCCGCACATTGGTGGGATATCTAGGTCCATTATGGAACGTAGCGGGTATCTTGAAATTAGGCTATTGGTCGCTATGCGGAACGTATAGGTCCGTTATGCTGCCGTAACGGATGATTCTCGCGCACAACCACCCTTCCGGCGTCCCGGAGCCGAGCCGGGCCGACGAAATGAT
>VFSW01002326.1_pt1 | contig 28732 bp, 26 predicted proteins | sample 5358111 | NCBI WGS metagenome assembly VFSW01 (sample SAMN11554181, study PRJNA540505) | mine drainage metagenome | isolation source: sediment from site ElyBrook_90M | place: USA: Ely Copper Mine, Vershire, VT | collected 2017 | reverse complement strand
CCGTTTGCGTTCGAGGGCAAGCGGCGCATGATGCAGGCCGAGCGCGGGATGCAGGAGCTGATCGAGTCGGTGGACACGCTGATCGTGATCCCCAACGAGAAGCTGCTGGCGGTGGCCAAGGACGCGGGCTTCTTCGAGAGCTTCCGCATCGCCGACGACGTGTTGCGCCAGGGGGTGCAGGGCATCTCCGACATCATCACGATCCCGGGCGTCATCAACCGCGACTTCGCCGACGTGAAGACAACGATGGCGGGCATGGGCTACGCCGTGATGGGCACTGCCACCGGCACGGGCAGCAACCGCGCCATGGACGCGGCGCTGGCGGCGATGGCCTCGCCGCTGCTGGAGGCGGGCGCAATCGACGGCGCGCGCGGCATCCTCATCAACATCACCGGCTCGGCCAACCTGAAGCTGAGCGAGGTGAACGAGGCCTCCACCATCATCCAGAACGCGGCGCACGAGGACTGCAACATCATCTTCGGCGCGGTGCAGGACGAACGCATGGGAGACGAGGTCAAGATCACCGTCATCGCCACCGGCTTCCGCCAGGAGATGCCGGAGCGGCGCGCGCGCATGTTGGCCGAATCGACGCTGATGTCCTGCGACGAGGAGGCACCCATACGGAGCTACGGGCCCTGTGGGCGCGCCGCGGACGCCGCGCCGCGCTTTGCCAGCGAGGTCCGCGAGGCACAGCAGGCGCACCGGCAGCCGACGGGCGAGGCCGCGCGGCAGCCGACGGTTGCGGTCCCAGACCGCGAAGCCGTCGCCCATGGCGGGCCTTGCACGGCATCCGTTACGACGGACGGCGACCCACGTGGCCTCGCTTGCGCGGCCGAGGCGCATAAGGCAGACGGGTCTGCGGCCTGGAGCTACGAGGCCGACGACGACGCAGCCCCCGCAGCCGAGTCCAGTGTCGCAGCCGAAGCTGAGTTCGATGTTGCCGCCGAAGCTGAGTTCTATGTTGCCGCCGAAGCTGAGTTCGGTCCCGATTGCGCGTCTGAAGCCGGGCCTGCCAGCCGCCCTTATCCTGAGCACCGGCTGGCCGAGGGCGAAGACGCCGAGCCTCAGTTCGATTCCTCTTCCGGTACGCACTGCGAGCCGGAGCTGGTTCCGGTCGCCGCCTCCGTCTTCGACGACGAGTTCTTCCGCGCCCCCAGCGCCCGCCTGGGGGCCGTGGTCGAGGACGAGTCTGAGAGATACGGGCAGCCGGCGCGCGAACCGCGTCTGTTCGCCGGTGCCAGCGCCACCCACACAGTTCCCTCCGAGTCCGATGAACTCGACATTCCGGCGTTTCTGCGCCGCGGTCATTGAGCCAGTTGCGGGAGGCGGTGCGGCCCTCGACCCGGTTTTTCCGGTCGCTCTGCCTGCAATGGGCAGGACTACCGTAGAATAAGGAGAGCGGGCTTGAAGGCGGGGAGTTGTCCCGCGCGGGCCGGTTACCACCTCCGGGCCATGGCGGAGTGGCCGAGTGAAGCGTTGAATGGATGATGAGGAGCCGTCGCAGAGCGGTTGCGGAGCCGATGCCCGCAGGCTGGCGGAGAAGTTCCAGCCGCCCCATCGAAGCGGAGAGGCCGGGCAAGAGATTCGCCGGGAAGAGGCAAGAGATTCGCCGGGAAGAGGCAAGAGATTCGCCGGGAAGAGGCAAGAGAATTGCAAGAATCGTCCAATGGGTTAGGCAAGAGAATTGCTTGACAGGTAAAGCACAGATCGACGCACGAATCGGCCTGGGTACAGACGCAGCAGAAAAATCCCGGAGAATCGCCCCGATGGCCCTGAAGTTCCGCAGCACGACACCAACCGCGGTCTGCCTCGCACTCGCTCTCCTGTGCGCTGCACTGCCGTGCGTGGCGCTCTCCCACGCGACCGCACTGCACCGGCACGCCCGCACTTCGGCGGCCTCGCGGAGCGCGGCAATGCGGAGCGCGGCAATGCGGAGTGCGGCAACTCCGTCAACTGCTGCCGCATTCAGAGCCGCCGCGTCCAGAACTGAGACGGAGAGCGCATCGCGGGCCGCGTTCTCCAAGACCGCTTCAAAGGCCGCCGCGAGCACCTCCCGCACGGGGACGCGGACCTCCCTCCGGGCGTCGAATGCGACCTCACACGTCGGCAGCACACGTGTGCATTCCACCATCGACGGCACGCGCGCACTTCAGGCGCTGCGCCGCCGCCGCCGTCTCCCCGCCGAGCGCTTCTACGCCAGCTCCTTCACCGACGACGCCACGCTGGGCGATTCGACGGCCGGCGAAGACCCGGTTGTCCGCGCCGCCGCCATCCAGGCGCTGGGCAACATGAACGGCACGGCGCTGGCCATCGACCCCTCGAACGGACGCATCCTGGCGATGGTCAACCAGAAGCTGGCCCTCTCCAGCGGCGCCGAACCCTGCTCGACCATCAAGCTGGCCGTCACCCTCGCGGCACTTGACGAGGGCCTCATCACGCGCGATACGCCGGTCAACCTGGGCGGCCACTACACGCTGACGCTGACCCCGGCGCTGGCGCACTCCGTCAACCCGTACTTTGAGACGCTGGGCCGCATGATGGGCTTCGAGCGCGTCAAGTACTATGCCAACCAGTTCGGCCTCGGCGAACTGGCCGGATACGACATTCCCGGCGAACAGCTCGGCGTCTATCCGGACACGGAGTTGCCCGCCAAGCTGGGCGGCGTGGGCCGCATGTGCTCCTTCGGCGAGAGCATCTCCATGACGCCGCTGCAGCTCGGCGCGCTGGTCTCCGCCATCGCCAACGGAGGCACGCTCTACTACCTGCAGCACCCGCAGACCCCCGAGGAGATCGCCTCCTTCGTCCCCAAAGTGAAGCGCACGCTCAATATCGCGCCGCTCATCCCGGAGATGCTGGACGGCATGGAGGGTGCCGTCAACTACGGCACCGCACGCTCGCTGCGCGCCAACTTCCGCGAGTTCCCGGTGCTTGGCAAGACCGGCACCTGCTCCAACAACGGCACCCGCTTCGGCTGGTTCGCCTCCTACGCCGACACCCCCACCGGGCGCATCGTGACGGTCGTGTTTCTGGAGGGTGGCAGGCCCACCTTCGGCCCCAAGGCCGCCGAACTCACCGGCCAGTTCTACCGCGCGCTGTGGGAGAGCAACTACTTCGATGCAAAGGCCCCCCAGGTCGCCACCTCCATCCGCGCCAACCGCTCCACCCCATAAAGCGCCGTCGCGGACGCGGGGCGGGATGCATGCAGCCCTGCGAACCTACAACTTAAGTAACCTTCTGGGTGGGGGCTTCGCCAGATTTGTTTTGCGGTGCTTGCCAGATTCTGCTACGCTATGGAAGATTGGAGGAGTATCCTACACGTGAGCCTCCAGTGTTCTCTCGTAGCCGCGAGGGTAGTGTTGTTGCAGTCCATGTTGCCATATAAGCGTTTATGAGGACGTTGTGTTCCAGAGACTGGGACGCAAGCAGTAGGTGTTTCGGCGGGCTGTCCGTGCTTCGCAGGCCCCCAGTCCAATTGGGATTTGTCGGTTTGCTGTTTTGTGCCGGAGCGTAGAACCTTCGCCGAATGGGGCTTTCGTCCTCGCGAGGAGAGGGTTATGGGAACTCATCGAGAACGCCACCAGAGTGGGAGACTGCGCAACATATTCTTTCAGGGATTGCTTTTATCCCGCAATTTTTCCGATGGAGAGACTTTGATGATGACGAGGTTCCGCAGCATTCTAGCGGTACTGCTAGTTACGATCATCGCCACGCACCCCACATTCGCGGGGCTGCCCGATCCTGGCGGCGGGAACGTGCCGGAGATCGACCCTGCAATGGGCATGGGAGCGATTGCGTTTCTTGGCGGCGTCATCCTGGTGATCCGGGGCCGCGCCAAGCTCTGATGCAAAGTCCAATTTTCTGTCCATAAACATACAGTCCTTGCCGGATGAGGTTTCCATGAGAGTGAGGGGCGGGTGGCCGGGAACCCTCGGTCAGTCTGTATACTCGCGCTGCTGGTGGCTGGCCTGCATTCTTATGGTCGAGTGCATCGTGGCCACGGCGTTGCCCCATCCCTGGTTGCAGGGCAAATCCGTTATGGTGGCACAGGGCCAGCCCGTCACCATCAACCCATTGCCCTTCCGGTGGTTGCAGGCGCGGACCGTCACCACCTCGACTGTTTTCTTCTTTATTGCGCTGTTGTTCTTCGGGCGAGACAAGCTGCGGGTCACGCAATGGGGTGCTGCGCCGGTTCGCAAAGGCTGGGTTGTACTTCATCTATGCGCTCTGACGCTGTTTACGGCGGCCTGTTTCCTTTTTAAACATTTTTTGTACCTCAACAGCACTTTTGCACCGCGGGGATCGGCCCGGGAGCATGGCTTGGTGTGCGTCTGGGGCGTTCTGCTCGCGTTCGTGCCCGTCACTCTGATGGAGGCGCTGATCGGCCTGCCGAAGCTTGTCCTGCTGGCGCGCAGGATGGACAACGCGTGGGGGCTGGCGGCGCTCTGCGACGTGCTGATGATGGCGGCCCGCAGCCTTCTGATCCTGATATGGGACAGGCCCCACTCCTGGCTCGGTCACAGGCTGCAGGCGGCGACCTTCCGCGGGGTGAAGTTCCTGCTGGGTCTCTTCTACCCAGACGTCTTCCGCGATTCCACGCATTTTACGGTTGGCACCAGGGGCTTCTTCGTGGTCATCGCGGACCAGTGCTCCGGGGTCGAGGGGCTGGCCCTGATCCTGAGCCTGACGGTGGGCTGGATCCTCTACACGCGCCGTGAGCTGAGACTTGGCCGTGCCATGCTCCTGGTGCCGATCTCGCTTCTCCTCAGTTGGCTGCTGAACCTGGCGCGGATTGCCGGACTCATCGCACTTGGAGATGCGGGCTATCGCAAGGTGGCGATGGTCGGCTTCCACTCCCAGGCGGGATGGATCCTGTTCAATTGCGTCGCTCTGGGCTTTCTGCTCACGGTCAACACCGTCACGTGGTTTCGCCAACCCAGGTTGCGCCAGCCCGGCGCCGCCCTGGGCGCGGACCCGTGCGCCGCAGCGCAGGCCCCGGCCGGCGTTGTGGCTGAGACCAATGTTGCCGCGGTCTATCTCATGCCGTTGCTTGCGTTCCTTGGCGCGGGACTGCTGGCCCAGGCGGCCTCCAACGGATTTGAATGGATGTACGCGCTGCGTCCGGTCGCTGTGCTTGCGGTCTTCTACGTCTACCGCAGCCAGTACCGGCGGATGGACTGGCGGTTTGGCTGGCTGGGGCCGGCGGTGGGCGTTGCCGTCTTCGTCTTCTGGGTTGCGCTCGCCCACTGGGTGGGCTGGGAGACGACCGCCGGCGGGGCTGCTTCAAGCGGGATCGCCGAGGGCCTGGCGCAGTTGAGCGCAGGCCAGAGGGCTGCGTGGATTGTGCCGCGGGCCATCACAGCCGCGTTCATGGTGCCGTTCGCCGAGGAGCTGGCCTTTCGCGGGTACATCGCGCGCCGGCTGATGTCGGCCGATGTGGAGAGCGTGCCCTACCACAGCCTGAGCCTCTTCGCGGTGCTCGCCAGTTCGCTGGCATTCGGCATTCTGCACGGACGGATGTGGCTTGCCGGAACACTGGCCGGGGCGCTCTACGCTGCGATCGCAAAGCTGCGCGGCAGGCTGGGCGAGGCCGTGGCCGCGCACGCCACGGCAAATCTGCTGATCGCGCTGTGGGTGGTCGCGCGCGGCGACTATTCGCTGTGGTGAGCACCCGCTGCATCCCGCTGCGGGGACGGAACGGGATGCGCCTCTTCACGCCCATCGTTGGGCAACCCGCACCCAGACGCAGGCGGTTCAGCCGTTCAGCGCTTGATGAGCCACATCGCCCAGCTTGCCGCCACCGTGCCACCGACGAAGAGCGCGAAGCACAATGCGCCGAAGCGCACCATCGTCTTTGGCTGCGCACGCTGCGTGATGCCGAAGACGACCGAGGTGAAGAGCGAGAACAGCAGCACGGCGTTGAAGTGCGAGATGGTCACGAGAGCTTCCTCCCGCTGGCCAGGGAGTGCGCATCCACCGCGGCGACGACGTTCAACAGACCGGCCACCACGATGAACTTGGTCCCATAGTCCGCCACCGCGGTCAGCACCGGGGCCTGTCCCCAGTCCAGCAGGCGCGCCAGCAGGTACAGCAGGCCGGAGCCGAGGTCGCCGGCAAAGCCCAGCATGTCCAGCGGCTCACCCGCATTCGGCGTATAGACCTTGCCCTGCAGCGCGATGCCGATGGCGAACATGCACCCAATCGAGAGCAGCAGCAGGGCCGCGCGCCCCCACTTGCCCAGCAGCAGATGGCCCGCGCCGGGAACCAGCCAGCCCGCCAGCAGCGCCATCGCCGGAGAGAGCCCGCTGCTTGCGCTGCCCTCCACCGCCTTGCCGCCGGCCACCACAGGCGCCTGTACCTTTGTCGTCATCGCAATCCATCATAGCAGCCTGCGTACCGCCTCGCAGCGAGCCTGCCCGCATCGGGCTGCGGAAGCCGCCGCCCCGCAGGCCGCTCTGAGGATATATCGGAATACCCGCCGGCGGCGCAGCCCGCCGCGCGGGCTCGTCGCGCGCGGACACGCGCCCCTACTGTGCTGCAGCAGCGGTCGGCGGGTCCTGACTCGCGGGAGCCGGCGTCGATCCATTCGGAACGGTGGTCACCTGCCCCGCCTTTTCCTGCGCCTGAAGGGCCTTGTTGTTGGCCTCTTCGGACTTGGCGTTGGCATTGTCCACCGCTGCGGTCGCCTTGGCCGCCTTGACGTTTGCCTTGGACGCGGCTTCGTTGTTCTTCTGCTGCCTGCGCTGCTCTTTCATCTCGCTCTTGCTCATGGTGCCGACGGGCTGCGAGGTAGCCGTCGTTGCGGCGGTGGGATCGTTGGTGGAGCTGGCGGCAGGTGCGGTCTGTTGTGCAATCGCGCCGCTCGCAGAGATCGCGAAGACCGCGCAGACTGCCAGTGCAGCCAGCCGCGTTGCCGCCGGTGAAGTGATTTTCATCTCAATGCCTCGTTAGGATTAATGTTTCCTTGCAAGGTAGGATGCGTTTTCACGGGAAATGGATGTTGCGTTCAACAGTGACAGACCCGCATTCCCTCTGTACTGCGATTGCAAACGACTTACCGGCTACTCACATCGCATCGGACAGTGAGATCGCACACTCCCCACTTGGCTTTCTCGCTCCGGTCGGAGAGAATCCACTAGTCGGGAAAGATCCGCCAAGCCGTCGCCGAGAGGGACCTACAATGTCGCCCGCTTATCTGTCGTTCGATCTTATCTTGCATGCTCGTCTGTCGCGAAGAAAAAGTGCGCCTGCCCGCCCCACTCTTCGCCGCATCTCTTTACTGGCGCTCGCTCTGGCCACCGTTCTCTACTCCTCCATCGCCTCGGCCCAATCCGCGCCCACGCCGACACCAGCGCCTGCAGCCGCCACAGCGGCCCCGGCCCTCACGCCGCCGATGAACGGCATCGCCCACATCGCCATCCGCGTGCAGAGCATCGCCGCATCGGTCGCCTACTACAACAAGCTGGGCTTCCAGCAGGCCTTCGCCATGACCGGTCGAGACGGCAAAGTCTCGCAGTCCTTCATCAAGCTGAACGACAAGCAGTTCATCGAGCTCTACCCGGTGAACGCGCAGGACCCCACGCAGAGCGCGCCGGGCTTCATGCACCTCTGCTTCGAGGGCGCGGACCTGAACGCTCTGCACGACTACTACGTCGCGGAGGGGCTTGCTCCCCTTGCCGTGCGCACCGCCGGCGCGGGCAACCTGCTATTCACGCTGAAAGGCCCGCAGCAGCCCGGCTTCGCGCAGAACATCGAATACACGCAGTACATGCCCGGCTCCAAGCACACCCTCGACGCTGGCCAGCACCTCGGTCCTGACCGCGTGGCCGACAAGATGGTCGCCGTCACCCTCGCCATGCAGGACCCGGCCGCCGCGCGCGCCTTCTACATCGCGAAGCTTGGCTTCACCCCGGATAGCGGAGACATGGGGCGAGATTTTCTCTATCTGCCTGGCAGCTCCGGTGAGGCGATCGAGATTGTCCCCGCCGCCACGCTCGGGGCCAGATCCCGCATCCTGATGACATCGCCGGATATTCATCAGTCGGGCGAGCTGATGACGGCAAAGGGCGTCGATTACAGCGATGGCACCACCGTGACCCTGACCGATCCCGACGGCAATATCATTGAGATCATTCCGCAGCGCTGAGGCAGCACTCGTGTAACCATCCAGACGGCAACATCCTGCACATCACATCAGCCACTAGCCGCTAACCCCTATTCACGATCCACTGTCTTTATGACCCTCCGCGAAGCCCTCACGCGCGCTATGGCACAGATCGACGCGTCGCCCGAGCTGCGCGCCGACTCTGCCCGCGACGCGCGTTTGCTGCTGCTGCACGCGCTGGGAATCTCGCACGCCGCGTTCTTCGCCGATAACGACCGCCTACTCACGCCCGCCCAGCAGGCCGCGTACGAGGCGCTCATCCAGCGCCGCCTGGCCTGCGAACCGATCCAGTACATCACCGGCGAGCAGGAGTTCTACGGCCTCGCGCTCGGCGTCACGCCAGCGGTGCTCATCCCGCGGCCGGAGACCGAGCATCTGGTTGAGGCCGTGCTCGCCGAGATGAAACGGGCCGAGATGAAGCAGGTCGAGATGAAACGGGCCGCGTTGAACGCATCGCAGCCGACGCGCAGTCCGCTGCGGATTCTAGATGTCGGCACGGGATCGGGAGCCATCGCCATCGCGCTGGCCCACCATCTGCCGCACGCGCACATCACCGCCATTGATCTCTCCGCCGCGGCGCTCGATGTCGCCGCGTCGAACGCCGAGCGCCACGGACTCAGCGACCGGATCCGCTTTCTCGAATCCGACCTGCTTGACGCGCTCGACGCCAACGAACTCGGCTACGGCGCGGTCGTCTCGAACCCGCCCTACGTTCCCACCGCCGACCGCGCCAGCCTGCATCCGCAGGTGCGAGACCACGAACCGGCTGCGGCGCTTTTTGCGGGCGCGGACGGACTGGACATCTATCGCCGCCTGGTGCCGCAGGCCCGCGCCGCGCTGCTGCCGAACGGCCTGCTGGCGATGGAGATCGGCCACGGACAAGACGAGGCGATTGCGGCAATGCTGGTGGGTTGGGACGGACTGCGCTTCGTGGACGACCTGCAACACATCCCGCGCGTGGCGCTGGCGCGCAGGCCGTGAACTACGCGGGCCAGAGCCACGCTGCACCGCGGACCCCGCTGGCGTCGCCGTGCTTCGCCTTCAGCACTGGGGTGGCCAGCGCGCCGCCGCCGAAGAGATGGCGCTCAATCAGCGCAGGCAGGTGGGCGTAGAGGCGGTCGAGGTTGGACAGGCCGCCGCCCAGCACCACCGCATCTGGGTCGAGCAGGTTGACGACCGATGCCAGAGCGCGGGCGATGCGGTCTTCCAGCCGCGCGATGCTGGCCTCGGCCGCGGCGTCGCCGGATGCAGCAGCGGCAACGATCTGCGGCGCGGTGAGGGCTTGGCCGGTGATCGCCTTGTGGTCGCGGGCGAGGCCGGTGCCGGAGATCCACGTCTCGATGCATCCGCGCTGGCCGCAGTAGCAGAGCGGGCCGGGAAGCTCGCCGGGCGTGGCCCACGGCAGCGGGTTGTGTCCCCACTCGCCGCAGACTCCGTTCGGCCCCATACGCACCGCGCCGTTGACGGCGATGCCGCCGCCGCAGCCTGTGCCCAGAACCACCGCGAAGACCAGTCCCGCGCCAGCCGCCGCGCCGTCGGTTGCCTCGGAGACGGCCAGGCAGTTGGCGTCGTTGGCGCAGCGGACTGGACGCGCCAGAGCGGCGGCGAGGTCGCGCTCCAGCGGCTGGCCGTTCAGCCACGTTGAGTTTGCATTCTTCACCAGGCCCGTAGCACTGACGATCGTGCCTGGAATCCCCACGCCGACGGAGGCCGGTTGGCCTGCATCGGCGCGGCGCTCCAGGTCGCGCACCACCTCGGCGATGGCGCGCACGGTTGCCGCGTAGTCGTGCTGTGGCGTGGCGATGCGCAGCCGGGCGATCTGCGCGCCGCGCCTGTCGAGCGCGAGTCCTTCGATCTTGGTGCCGCCCAGGTCGATTCCGATGCGGATGCGGTCTGTCATACGCTTAGAGGATTTCCACTATTGCCATAATACGGATAGAAACAGTGTCATTATGAGCGCAGCGAAGAATCCCCGAATTTTGCCGGCAGCGCGACGGTCTACACCATTGGCTAAAATGCTCTGATTGCCATAAATGGACGGTCCGGTGCGGCGAGCGAAGTCCGTGCTGACGGCGGCCGAAGAGCAGCTCAAGGTCCTCGGCATCGATAAGAACCACCCCAGCGAGGCGGTGAAGGTCTACTCGCCGGCCAGCGGCATCATCGTGGCGCAGAATGTGACCGACGGGGCGGCGGCGGGCGGCAACGCCGTCACCCAGGTGCTGCACAGGGCGAGACGCGACACACCCAGGCGGTTGCATCCCGTGGCGGCTCCGATGGCCGTCTTGCCCCGGCTTATCCGCGCGGATGAGTGGCCTGGCGTTGCCGCACCTGGCCCAATGCCAGCAGGATCCCGTGCAGCAGCGCTTCGGGGCGCGGCGGACAGCCCGGGATGTAGACGTCGACGGGAATGACTGCATCCACTCCGCCCAGCGTGGCGTAGTTTGTGCCGAAGATGCCTCCGCTGATGCCACACGCGCCCACGGCAACCACGACCTTCGGGTCCGGCGTCGCGGCCCAGGTCTTGCGCAAGGCCAGCTCCATGTTGCGCGTCACTGGGCCGGTGACCAGCAGCATGTCGGCATGGCGCGGCGAGGCCACGAAATGAATGCCGAAGCGTTCGATGTCGTGCACCGGGTTGTTCAACGCGACGATCTCCTGCTCGCACCCGTTGCAGGAGCCTGCGTCCACCTGGCGGATCGAGAGCGAGCGTCCGAGCAGGCTCTGGATGGCCGCGGCGATCCGCTTGGCGGCGTCCTCGGCGCTGGGGCCGACGGTGGCCGATTGCAGCGCGGCGTGGCTGCCATCGGGATGCAGCGTGTACTCGGCGGTCAGCACGAGGTCGCGGCGGTCGGTAGCCGCAAGCTCGAAGTGCCGGGTCATGCGCACGGCGCCATCGGCGGAGGCCTGCTCGCATTCGCCACAATAGATGCAGCGTCCGTAGTCCACCGTGACCTGGCGCGCGCCATCGCTGTCGCGGACGGCGATGGCCCCGGTGGGGCAGGCATCGGCGGCGGGACGCGCGTCGCTCCACGCGGCGAAGTCGAACTGCGGGCATCCCCGGAACTGCTCGGCCAGGTGGGGCGCGATGCGCGGATACTCGGCAGTCGCGGAGCCTACGCGGAAGGTTTTTTGCAGGATTTTGAACATCGCGTTACCGGTCCGTCCCTGAGTAAGACAGGTTGAAGCTCTTGTTGATCGCTGGGAAATCCGCGACGATATTGCCGTGCACCGCTTCCACGATGGCCGGCCAGTTGTTGATGGAGGGGTCTTTCACCTTGCAGCGTTCCAGGCGGTTGCCGTCGCCGGTGCGGACCCAGTGAACGATCTCGCCGCGCCAGCCCTCCACCGCGCTGAGCGCGCAGCGGCCCGGCGGAATGGGCTGGGCGGGCGCGCGGTGCGGCCCCTCTGGCAGTTGGGCAACCGCGGCGCGGACGATCTGGACCGACTCGCGCACCTCATCGATGCGGACCAGCAAGCGGTGGCGGGCATCTCCCGCCTGGTAGACGGGCACGCGGAAAGCAAGATGGCGGTAGGCCTCGTATGGGTGGTCGCGGCGCACATCGAGATCGACGCCGGAGGCGCGCCCTGCCACGCCGACGACCCCCAACATGGAGGCCTTGTCCGGGCGAAGGGTCCCGGTGCGCTGCAGGCGCTCGCGCGTGGAGTTGGACGACTGAAGGACCGCCACCAGATCGCGGAACTCGCGCTCGACCCCATCGAGCGTGATTGCGATGGCCTCGACCTGGGACTGCTGCCAGTCCCTGCGCACACCGCCGATGGCAACCATCCCGCGCAGCAGGCGGCTTCCGGTCAGGGTCTCGCACAGGCCGAGCACCATCTCTCGCACGCGGCCGGCATGGGCGTTGGCAATCGCAAATCCCACGTCGTTGGCGATGGCCCCGGCATCGGCGATGTGGTTCGCTATCCGTTCCAGTTCGAGCAGAATGGTGCGCAGGAACTGCGCGCGCGCGGGAACCTGGATCCCCGCTGCCTGCTCGATCGCCTGGCAGAATGCAGTGCCGTGGGAGAAGGCCGAATCGCCCGAGATGCTTTCGGCCAGAAAGACCGCGCGGTGGATGGGAAGGTCCTCGAAGAGCTTTTCGGTCGCCTTGTGGGTGTAGAACATGCGCAGTTGCAGGTACAGGATGGGTTCGCCGGCGACGGCGAAGTCGAAGTGGCCGGGCTCGATGATGCCTGCATGGACCGGGCCGACCGGGATGTGGAAGACGCCCTCGCCGTGAGCGGGCCGGTAGACGTGACGCTACCCCTCGAACGGAGGCAGACCGGTGTGGAGCTGGAAGTCCTTGAGCAGTGGATGCACGTCGGGCCAGTTGTCGTGCAGCGCCACGCGCCGCGGGTTGGGATGCCCAACGGCTTCCAGGCCGAACCAGTCCTGGATCTCGCGCTCCTGCCAGTTGACGGACGGGAACTCCGCGGCCAGCGACGGGAACGACGGATGCTGCGCGGGGACCGGGGCCTTCAGGACCAACCATGCTGGGTCGCCCTGCCGGTCGAAGACATAGTAGAGATAGAAGACGCCTTCCGCGTTGACCCGGTCCTCGGCAAAGACGGTCACAAGTCTCGCCTGGCGCACGGTCAGCAGGTGCCGTGCGATTGCAGTGGCGTCGGGACCGCTCAACAGCACCGTGAATTGATCGCAGACATGTTCCTGCACGGAGCGAATCTGCTCCGGGAAACTCTCGCGCAGTTCATTCAGCAATGGAGTCATTGGCCGCTCACCACGCGCGCCGCCGCGCGGACCAGATGGAACAATGGGGCCGGGACCCAGAACCCGATTGTCACCAACACCGAGGCCAGGGCGATCAGCGAACCATTGCGCCAGGGACGGCGCGCCGCCACGGGCGCGTCGCCGCGCGGGCCGAGGACCATGTCGCCCACATGCAATACCGCGCCCGCAAAGACGCCCGCGCTGAACACGACGAAGAGAACGCCGGTGAGCAGATGCCCTCCATCGATGGCCGCGCGCAGAATCAGGAACTCGCTCTGGAAGAGGCTGAACGGCGGCATGCCGACGATCGCCAGCATGGCCATGAGGAAGACCGCGCCGGTCAGCGGCATCGCGCGCAGTACGCCGCCCTTGACCTTGGAGAACAGGTCGGTGCGGAAGTGCTGCGAGACGTTGCCCGCGCACAGGAACAGCAGAGACTTCGCAATGGTGTGAAAGAGCATGTGCAGCATCAGGCCCAGCGCTCCCAGCGCGCCTCCGAGTCCCAGCGCCGTGACCATGATGCCGGCATGGTCGATGGTGTGATAGGCCAGCAGGCGGCGATAGTTCTTCTGCACCAGCACGAACGGGACCGAGACGCCCATGGAGAGCAGGCCGAAGAGAAGCAGCAGCCGCCCAGGGTACTGAGCGCCAAGACAGTGGCTGGTCAGGATGTAGAAACGCACGAGGCCGTAGAGGGCACAGTTCAGCAGCGCCGTGGAAAGAAGCGCGGCGGATGGCACAGGGGACTCGCTGTAGGCATCCGGCTTCCAGGTGTGCATCGGAGCGAGGCCGGCCTTGGTGCCGTAGCCCATCAGAACCAGGACGAAGGCCAGGCGCATCGAGGTCCTGTCCAGTTGCGCGGCGTGCTGCGCCAGAACCGACCAGTTCAACCCGCTGAGCGCCTCGGAGCCGGTGAGGCCGCGCCCCGCATAGTAGGCCACGAGCGTGCCGAAGAGCGCCATCGACAGGCCCACGCCGCCGATGATGGCGTACTTCCATGCGGCCTCCAGCGATGTGACCTTGCCGTAGAACGTGACCAGGAAGACCGAAGCCAGCGTGGTGACCTCCATCGCCGCCCACATCACGCCCAGGTTGTTGGCCACCGCCATGAATACCATGGAGAAGACGAACAGCGGCGTCAGCGTGTAGTACATGCGCAACTGCGCGAGCTGTCCCATGCCGCTTGCATCGTCGCCCAGCTCTCCGTTCTGCAGGTCGTTGCGCAGATAGCCCACAGAATAGGTGGCACAGACGAGCGCCACCGATGCGGTGAGAAGCACCACCAGCGCGCTGAGCGCGTCGGCGTAGAAGAAGCCGTTTGCCAGCGCGACCGTTCCCGCGGCCAGCACCCGCGCCCCCAGCGCGATGGCAAGCAGAAAGAGCGCGCCGAACCCGGCCAGGTTGAGCGCTTCCATGGCCGCGCGACGGCGCGCCAAGTACGACGCGGCGGCGGTGGCGACGGGGAGCAGCAATAGGGCGATCAGCAGCATCTTATCCTCGCAACCTCCGCAACCGGCTCACATCCACCGACTCGAAGGTCTCGCGGATGCGGTAGACCAGAATGCCCAGCACCAACGCAGCCACCAGAACGTCGAAGAAAACTCCCAGCTCCACGACCATCGGCATCCCATAGGTCAACGAAATGGCCGCGAGAAACAGACCGTTTTCCAGCGACAGCAGCGCCAGCACCTGGGTCAGCGCCTTGCGCCGGTTGATCATGGTGAAAAACCCGATCAGGAAGAGTGAGATGGCCACGGCCAGCGCGTTGTGGCCCAGCCCCGGCTCGCCCGGCCGGTAAAACGATGCGGCAACCACATAGCCCACCAACGTAAGGCCGCCCGCAATCACCACGGAGAGCGGCACGTTCACGATCGGCTCGATCTCTTCGTGGATCTCCATGCGCCGCACGAGCCGTTCAAAGAGGATGGGTACCAGCACCACCTTGACCGCAAGGGTGAGCGCGGCGGCGATGTACAGATGCGGCGCGTGGTTGAACCATGCGATGGTGGCGGCGATGGTGGCGAGGAAGAACGACTGGGCCGCGAAGATGCGGATGTGGATGACGATCCAGCGCTGCGTCACCATGGCAATCTGCAGGACCAGCACCAGCGCCGCCATCAGAGTGACGATGCGGTCGCCGAATTGAAGATCGAGTGCGTGTGTCATAAGCATCAGAAGAGGAAAGTGGAGACCAGAGCGAGCGAACCGAGGGTAAAGGCCACCGCCAGCAGCTCGGGGACGCGGAAGAGCCGCAACTTGGCGTTCACGGTCTCCAGCAGCGTGATCGCGCAACAGAGCAAAAGCAGCTTCGCCAACAGCCAGCCAATCCCCTCCAGCGCGCCGAAGCCGAACCACGCCGGTTGCAGGCCAAACGGCCAGAAGCAGTTGATCAACAGCGTCATCAGGACGAGCTGCTTGATGGAGGCCGCCCATTCGATGAGGGCGAGGTATGGGCCGGAGTACTCCAGGACCATGGCCTCGTGGATCAAGGTGAGCTCCAGGTGCGTGTCCGGGTTGTCCACCGGGATGCGTCCCGTCTCGGCGATCAGCACCAGCGCGAGCGCGGCGAAGGCGAACATCTGCGCCGGGGCAAGAAACCGCCAGTGCTGTCCAATGGCGGCACCGGCGATCTCGGTGAGGCCGGTCGAACCGGCGCCGATCGCAACGGTGAAGATGGCCAGCATCATGGCCGGTTCAGCCAGCGCCGAGATGGTCATCTCGCGGCTGCTGCCCAGGCCGCCGAACGGGCTGCCGGTATCCATTCCGCTCAACGCCAGAAAGAAGCGGCCCAGCCCCAGCAGGTAGATCACCGCCAGCACGCCGCCAAACAGACCGAGCGGCGCCTCGGCGGCAACCATGGGAATCATCAGCCCCGCCAGAAGCGTGCTGAAGAAGAGGACCCACGGCGTTGCCGCGAAGATCCAGGACGCGGTCTCGGGAAGCACCATGCCTTTACCGAAGAGTTTGCTGAGGTCGCGGTACGGCTGCAGGATGCCTGGGCCGCGCCGCATCTGCATCCGCGCCTTCAGCGTGCGGATCGCTCCCGTCACCAGCGGCGACAGCACCAGCAGCAGGAAGAGTTGCGCGACGTTTTCGATCAGCCTCTCGATCATGGGCGCACCCCAAACAGCAGAAGCAGGACCAGAGCAATGAAGATGTACGCAAGATAGAGGTTGACGCTGCCTGCCTGGATACCCTTCATACGGTTCGCGACTGCCATGATCCACTCCCGCAGCGGCCCGTAGAGGCGCTTCTCAAACGTCGGCTCGATCTCGCTCTCGAAGCGGATCGCGCTGGGATAGTAGGGCGATACCTCATACTCCGCCTGGATCTCCCGGCGCGGACGATAGAGGGCGGAGAAGACCATGCGCAGCGGCTTGGAAAATGCCGTGGCTGTGTACTCGTTGTCGGCGGTCAAGCCGGGCAGGCCGCAGTCCCACACTGGCCCACGCAGGCTGCGCCGCCGCCAGCGCAGGGCCAGCGGCAGCGCGAATGCCGCGCCGGCAAGCAGAAGGAACAGCGCCATCCCGGCCGTCGATATGCTGCCGCCGTGGGCCGTTCCCGGCGAGAGCGCCCAGCCGCGGGCCATCACCAGCGCCGAACTTGCGCGGACGTCAAGCGTCTGCTGCGTGATGGGATCGAAGACCCGCACAAACCGCGTGGCACCCAGGCCCAGCGCGACGCATCCTGCCGCCAGCACCGCCATCCCGGCGCGCATCGTGAACGAGACCTCCCGCGCCTCAGCCGCCTCCTCGCTGCGCGGCAGGGCCAGAAACGGGACCGCGAAGGCCTTGACGAAGCACGCCGCCGCCAGGGCCGCGGTCAACGCCAGCAGCGACCCGGCGATGGGGAACATCAGGCGGGTCAGGCTTTGCGTGGTGCCGAAGCCGGCCAGGAGCGCCTGGTAGGTGAGCCACTCGCTGACAAACCCGTTCAGCGGAGGCAGCCCGGAGATGGCCAGCGCGCCCACCAGAAAGCACAGGGCCGTCACAGACATGCGACGCACCAGCCCGCCCATCCTCTCCATGTTGCGCGTGTGCGTGGCCTGCACGACGGAACCCGCGCCCAGGAAGAGCAGCCCCTTGAACAGGGCATGGTTGAACGTGTGGTACAGGGCCGCGACCAGGGCCAGCGCGGCGAGGTCCGTCCGCCCCAGCGCGCGGAACATCAGCGCCGCGCCAAAGCCCATCAGGATGATCCCGACGTTCTCGATGCTGCTCCAGGCAAGCAGACGCTTCAGGTCGTTCTCCATCAGCGCGTACAGCACGCCGAGCAGGGCCGTCGCCACGCCCAGCCCCAGCACCACGGTCCCCATCCACAGCGGAGGCCGTCCGTAGAAATCGAAGAAGACGCGCGCCATGCCGTAGATGCCGGTCTTGATGACGATGCCAGACATCAGCGCCGAGACGTTGCTGGGCGACACCGGGTGTGCCTTGGGAAGCCAGATGTGCACCGGGACCAGGCCCGCCTTCACGCCGAAGCCAAAGAAAAACAGCAGGAAGACCGTGCCCTGCTGCAGCGGCGGCATCCGCGAAGCCAGCAGGTGGAAGCTGGAGAAATCCAGACTGCCGCTGGCCGACGCCAGCACCAGGAACGCAATCAGCAGCAGGCCGGTGCCCGCGTGCGACATGATCAGAAAAAGCGCGCCGGCCTTGCGCACCTCTTCCTTCTCGTGCTCGAAGCTGACCAGGCAGTAGGCCGTGAGCGCCATCACCTCCCACGCCACCAGGAAGAAGAACGCGTTGGACGCGGTGAAGACCAGCGCCAGGCTCAGCAGTTGCAGGTTGAAGAAGAACCCAAATGCGCCCAGGTTCCTGCGCCCTTCCATCGGTCGCAGGTACCCAAAGGAGTAGAGCGAAACGGCGGCCGCCAGCACTGCTAGCGTCGCGCCGAAGTAGGCCGACAGCGGATCGATGCGCACGGCCCAGGTGAACACAGGGTTGCCGGACGGCAGGTCGACCGCCGTCGGGCTGGCGCTGAAGATTGCGGCCGCGAAGCCCACCAGTTCAAGAAGCGAACCCGCCACTGCCGCGCCGCAGCCAACCCGCCGAGCGGCGACCGGCCAACGCCACAGCAGCAGACTGGCCATCGCACCCGCTAGCCACACGACGATCCCGCTCAGGAACAGATCGGCAATCACCGGGCAGAGGCCTCGCGTTCCACTTCTCCGAGCATCTGGACCGCGTCGGCCAGATTGGTCTGGAAGTAACGGCGCATGACGTCGAGGACCTCCACCAGCACCGGGTTGCGAATGGAATAGAAGACCTGGTTGCCCTCCTTGCGGTTCGCCACAATCTGGTGGCTCCTGAGGATCGCCAGATGCTGGGAGAGGTTCGCCTGCTCGACGCCCAGCTTCTCCTGGATGGCCCGAGCGGAGAGCTCCCCGTCGCGCAGCACCTCAAGGATGGCGATGCGCGTGGGATGCGACAGGGTCTGAAAGATGCTGGCCTTATATGCCCTCAGCGTCTCTTGCATAACATAAGAATATTCTGTATTCCGAATATACGCAAGGTCCGATAACAAATCAATCCGGCCACGCACCCCTCCAAGCCCTGTAGAACAGCCGTCCAAATACGTTCGCGCACTGAAAGTCGCGGCAACAACAAAAAACTAGGAAAGACTGTTGGAGGGTGCTGCATACCCGGAGCGTTGGTTCAGTGGGTGCGCGCGGAAGTGCGCGGGCGCGCTGCCGTAGTAGCTCTTGAAGACGCGGGAGAAGTGGTACGCGTCGGAGAAGCCGACTGAAGCCGCGGTGTGCGTCACGCTCGCTCGCGTCCCCACCAGAAGGGACGCCGCCTCCGCCATCTTGATCCCCATGAGCGTCTTGTGCGGGCTGGCATTCGCATACCGCTGGTAGAGCCGGGCCAGGTACGCAGGGGTGATCTTCAGCCTCCGCGCCAGGTCGGCGGTGGAGCGCAGGGTACGGAAGCCGGTGCTCAACTCATACGATGCCCGGGTGTAGGTCTCGAAGGCGCGGCGCTTCGCGTCTTCCGGGCGCATCGCATTCTGCCCGCTGCGCAACTGCAGCACCGGGGAGCGCGAGGAGCAGATGTTCTGGGCGAGGCGGCGCGGCTGCTGCCCCGCGGCCCCGCTGTGCTGGTACTGGTCACGAATTGCATGGGGCTGGCGTATCCAGGCCGTGCCGCCCTCGTCGAGAGGCAGGCCGCGAAAGACGCTCCGCGCGCGCGGGCCGGAGAAGTCGAGAAAGTACTTCAGCAGCGGCTGCTCGGCGCAGGTGGAGATCGCATGGGCGTTTCCCGGCGCATAGCCGAAGAGGATGCCCGGCTTCAACTCCGTCGTCTGCCCATTGCAGGTGAAGTGCCCGTGGCCTTCCGCTACATACTCCAGAGCGAAGTAACGGAAGCTCTCCCGGCTCACCCTGTAGTTCGCCGAGCAGCGTTCCCACCCGCCGCAGGGGACCGTCAACTTCGCGCCAGCGTGCATCCTCGGGCCGAAGAAGAAGTCGCGGCACTGCGCTACGCGCTCAGACAGAAAGGCGGGCCGTGTCCCGGTCGCGCCCAGGACGGCAGTCTGGCGGATTTCAGCGAGTTGCGGGCGAGGGTTCATCCGAGGTCAGAATTATCCATCAAAACGCCGATTTTAGCCATTCCTTATCGTTATTCAGCTTCTTCATAATCGCTGGGAGGTACCGTCCCGATATGACGCAGATGCAACAGGCGGTCGATCCATCGCTGGTACCGAAGCGCACGCTTGCGAACGGTGTGCAAATTCCAGTGATCGGGCTGGGCACCTTCGGCTCCGACCATGTGAGCGGGGCGCAGATTGCCTCCGCGGTGCTCGATGCGGCCCGGACCGGCTATCGCCACTTCGATTGCGCCTCGGTCTACGGCAACGAAGCGCTCATCGGGGAGGCGCTGCAAACGGTCACACAGACGGTCGCGCCGCGCGATGAGCTCTGGATCACATCCAAGCTGTGGAACGACAAGCACGCGGCCAAGGATGTCGTGCCGTCGTGCCAGCAATCGCTGCGCGACCTCAAGCTGGATTCCCTCGACCTGTATCTTGTCCACTGGCCGTTCCCCAACTTCCACGCGCCCGGATGCGACATCGGTTCGCGCAGCCCCGATGCGCGGCCTTACATCCACGCGCAGTTCATGGAGACATGGGGCGAGATGGAGAGGCTGGTGGAGCTGGGCCTGGTGCGCCATATCGGCACATCGAACATGACCGTGCCAAAGCTCGAACTGCTGCTCAAGGAGGCGCGCGTCCGCCCCGTCTGCAACGAGATGGAGCTGCATCCACACTTCCAGCAGCCTGAGTTCCTGGCGTATCTCTTCAAAGAGCGGATTCAGCCCATCGGCTTCTGCCCGCTCGGTTCGCCCGGCCGACCGGAGAGAGACCGGACGCCGGAAGACACCTCGCCGCTGGAGGACCCGGTCATCCGTGCCATTGCGCAGGACCACCAGGTGCATCCGGCTGCAATCTGCCTCAAGTGGGCGGTGCAGCGAGGCGAGGTAGTGATTCCGTTCTCTGTCAATCCGCGCAACTACGCGGCAAACCTGCGCGCCGTCGCGAGCAATCCACTCGACCCGAATGAGATGGAAAAGATCGACGCCGTGGACCGCCGCTGCCGCTTGATCAAAGGCCAGGTCTTTCTCTGGAAAGAGGACCAGTCCTGGCGAGACCTTTGGGATGAGACGGGAGCGATCGCTCCCGCATGACCGCCACAGGAGAGACCTTGGCAACCGATACGCAATTCAAACTCGACGCGGAGATGCAGGGGGCCGTTCTTCCCGGCAACAGCACGGCGGAGTTGCATCGCTTCGCGGTGCCTGAGCCGGGCTGGGGCGAGGTCCTGCTGCGCATGAAGTCCTCCACCATCTGCGGCTCGGACATCCGCGCCATCTACCGCGAGCACCTCGGAAAAGGGCCGGAAGGCTATCAAGGGGTCATCGCAGGACACGAACCCTGCGGGCAGATTGTGAAGACGGGGCCGGGCTGCCGCCGCTTCACCACCGGCGACCGCGCGATCGTCTATCACATCTCCGGCTGCGGCCTATGCAACGACTGCCGCCGCGGGTACATGATCTCCTGCACCAGCGAACGCTACCGCCGCGCCTACGGATGGCAGCGGGACGGAGGCATGGCCAACTACCTTCTGGCGGAAGAGAAGGACCTGGTCTACCTGCCCGATGCGCTCTCCTACACCGATGGCGCGCAGGTGGCGTGCGGCTTCGGTACGGCCTACGAGGGGCTGGGGAAGATCGGCATCGACGGCAACGATTGCGTGCTCATCACGGGACTCGGTCCGGTAGGGCTGGCTGCCGCCGCGCTCTGCCGCAAGCTGGGCGCGCAGCGGATCTTCGGCATCGACCCTTTGCCGGGCCGGTTGCAGTTGGCCCGCGATCTTGGCCTCTGCGACGAGGCCATCCCGTCCAGCCCGGAGAATGTCTCTGAGGTTCTGGCGTTGACCGCGGGGCACGGAGTCGAGCGCGCCGTCGAGTGCTCCGGCAACCCCGAGGCGCGCGCCACGGCCATCCGCTCCACCCGCAACTGGGGTCGCATCGTCCTGCTCGGAGAGGGCGGCTCGGTGCAGTTCCAGCCATCGCCCGATCTGATGCATGGCCAGAAGACGGTCTACGGCTCCTGGGTCACGTCTACCTGGAAGATGGAAGAACTGGTTGAGCGGCTGGTGCGCTGGCAACTCTTCCCATCGCGTCTTGTCACCCACCGCTTTCCGCTGGAGCACGTCGCCGAGGCCTATGCGCTGATGGCCTCCGGCCGCTGCGGCAAAGTCGCCGTCTGTTTCGATGAGGAGCTAAGCTAAATGCTCAAAGGAATCTCGCCCGTTGTCAGTCCCGACCTGCTCAAGCTGCTGTGTGAGATGGGCCATGGAGATGAACTCGTCCTCGCCGACTCGAACTTCCCCGGGGCCGGCATCGCCAAGCGCCTCGTGCGCGCCGACGGCCTCACCATCGTGACCCTTCTGGAGGCCATCCTTCCCCTCTTCGCGCTGGACAGCTACGCCGACCCGCTCATCATGATGCAGGCGGTTGCAGGCGACCGGCTCGATCCCGCCGTGGAGGCCGATTACATGCAGGCCGTGCGCCACCATCAGCCGGATGCGGCCGCGCCTGTCCGCACCGAAAGAAATGCCTTCTACGAGCGCGCGCGCCATGCCTTCGGCGTCGTCATGACGGGGGAGCTGCGCATCTACGCCAATCTCATCCTCAAAAAGGGCGTAATCGCATAGTCCGCTAAAGATGCAGCAGAGCTATCTTCGCCGTGCGGCGAACTCAGCCCCCATGGCCGCGATGGCTGGCCCGTTCAACACCTGTGCGGCACGAGGAAACACAACCGTCTCCTCGATCTGGATGTGCGTCGCATAAAGTTGCTTCAACTGCTGCGTCTGGGACTGGAGCCGCCGTTGCTCATCCGGCTCCAGAATGCCGGACGAAATCCATGCCGTGTAGAGCCAGTCCACCGACTCATGCAGACCGGCGGCATGGCGATGGTCGCCTTCGAGGCGATCGATCTCTTCGAGGTTGCAAGCGGCAGTCTCTTCACGCAGCCGGGGGAACAGGGACTCCTCTTCATCCGCCGTGTGCCGTTCGCCGCCTGCATGGAAATACTGCAGCGCAGCCTGTACGGCAGACCGCTCTTCACCGGTGAGGCTGCGGGCGCGCGCGCGCTCGGCAACCAGACACAGGATGTCGAGGAAGCGCTCGATCCTGCGATGGCAGTCTTTCAACATGCCAATGGGATCGTCGAACCCGCTGTCCGGTTTTGCGCCGATCTGTATCGCCATCTCTCACCATCTTCCTGCGTTTGTCGCCGGTCCTCGTGCTGCACGATGCCGAGAAGCAGAACCATAGTTGCCGAAAAGCTGTCACACACCTTGCAGCACATGAAGCGACGGAGCGATTCTGACGCTGCGCAGCGGTTGAACGTATCCCTTGGGAATATAGGCGCAGCAAGGCTCCTCGGCGTTTGGGTCTCCCGTCAACGCATAGGCCCGCGCGCGCGATCCTCCGCATATCTCTTTGAACTCGCATGCGCCGCACTTCCCCTGTAGCTTCGAAGTGTCTCGCAGGCCCAGAAACAGCGGCGACTCGCGGTAGATGGCGGCCAGCGTCCGTTGCCGCAGGTTGCCCGCCGAGAGCGGCAGGAACCCACTGGGAAAGACCTCGCCGGTGTGCGAGACAAAGATGAACCCCTTTCCGTCGTTGAGGCCGCGCGGCGCTCGGCCAATCTCATCGGCGGTCTTTTGCTGCGTCGCAGGGACCCCCTCGCCGGCCTTTCTTTCAGCGACCCGTTGCTGGAGCAGATAACGCCGGTAGTGCTGCGCCTCGGTGGTCTTGATATCGAAGCTCGCAATCTTCGAGAGACTATAAATTTTGGCGAAGGCCTGCTCGAACTCGTCGCCGTTCAGCAGGTCGTCGATCCTTCCGCGGCCCATCGGAACCAGAAAGAAGACGCTCCACAGCGCAATGCGAAGGCCCCCCATCAGCGTGACGATGGCGTCGATCTCCGCGATATTCCGGCGGCTGAACGTGGTGTTGATCTGCACCGGCAGACCGATCTCGTTGGCCCAGCGGACCGCGTCCAGCGTACGCGCGAACGATCCCGCCATTCCACGGAATGCGTCGTGCGTATCGGCGCGCGCCCCATCCATGCTCACGGCAAGCCGCGCGAGGCCCGCCTCTTTCAATCGCACGACCGCCTTTCGTGTCAGCAGCGGAGTGGCGCTGGGAGTTAGCGAGACGCGGACGCCCGCCGCGCGCGCATGGCCGATCAACTCGAAGAGGTCGGGCCGCTTGATGGGGTCGCCTCCCGTGAGCACGAAGACCGGCACCTGCAAGGCGGCGATCTGGTCGATCAACCGCTTCCCCTCGGCGCTGCTGAGTTCCATCGGGTGACGCTCCGGTCGGGCGGAGGCGCGGCAGTGTACGCAGGCCAGGTCGCAGGCCTGCGTGACCTCCCAGATTGCGATGAAGGGACGCCGGTTGAAGTCGGTCGCATGGATGAGCGGGTTCATGGATCGATCATCCTCGGTCGCGTCACCCAACGCAGTGACATAAGTTACTGTGGGCGCGGTTTAGCACCTGTCCAGAAACCGCTCTTCTTTTGTGGCGCTGCCCCCAACGTTGCCGCTCATCTCCAGTCTGTTGGCCATCGGCACCAGCACGCCGTCGGCCCAGGACTGCAACGCATGCCTGAGCGGGACCATACACGCCACTGTCTGACAAAACAGGGCCGCCGCCTGCATTGCTGCAAGGCGGCGGCTGAGTTTCTCTGCTCGTTTTCCGGTTGAAGCTACCAGATCAAACGGCCGGCAAACTGGACATCGCGCGGTTGGCTGACCGGGCCGCCGATTTCACCGAAGCCGCTGGTCCCCACGCTGTTATTGGAGCCGCTCGCACTGACCGCGCCCCAGACCACATGGTTGGTTACGTTGGACATATCCGCCTCGAACTGCAGCTTGTAGTTCTGGTAGACGGCGAAGGTGCGCTTCAGGCCCATGTCCAGATCGTAGGAGCCCATACTCCGCACGCCGTCCGCTCCGACCCGGGCAGCATTGCCGGGAACGTATAGCGCGGGCCCGTTGCCGACGTACAGTGTCTGGCCGCTCTGGCCACCGTAACTCGGGCACGTGGTGGGTGTCGTGCCCTTGGGTGCCGCGGTGCATGAATTGTTGACGGTGAAGGCCGCGGGGTTCAGATACTTCACATTGCCGTAGTAGTTCGGCGACTTGGGGTCCGCCGTGACATTGCTTCCGTACTTGCCGGTCCGCGCAGCCACGCTGGGGACGGTACTCGGCATGCACTGGCCCAGGATCGAGGAGCCCCCGCAGCCCGATCCCGTCGCGGTCAGCGGCGCGCCAGAGTGATAGGTGAAGATGCCGGAGAGGTTCCATCCGCCGCCCACCGCGTTCACCCAGGCGTTGTCCCCGCCAAAATGCCCGTGCCCGAACGGCAACTGGTACACCGCGGTCCCAGTCAGGTTCTGCGGCAGGTCCGTCACGGAGAGCTAACGGTCCAGTCGCGGATTGTCGTAGACGCGGAACGTACCCAGATCGTCCATCGACTTCGAGTAGGTGTAGTTCACCATGTAGTCCAGCCCATGCGCGTAGCGATGCATGAGAGTGACTTCAAGCGCGTGGTAGGAGGTATTGCCGGTAAAGCTGGTCGTGTCGTTGACGCCGCTGAACTGAGGGTACTGGACGTAGTACTGGTTGACCGTGTTCTGGTTATAGTACGTTGCCGTGGTGTACGGGTTGGGCGGCGTAAAGCCCAGGCCGCTTGCGGCCGCCAGCGCGCCGGAAGTGGACTTCGCGCCCAACAGAGTGGAGATCGGTCCCGACGCGTTATATCCACACGACGCTCCGGAGCATGGGGTCGCCGTGGTCCCATCCCAGTTGTATCCCGCCATCGCGGCGTAGTTCTCCGTGAGGTGGTTCGTCGTAAGGGCGTTGGGTGGGCCACCGGCCAGGTAGTGTCCCTCGCTGCCCACATAGCTGACGGTGATGGACGTGTTGCTGGTGATCTCGCGCTGCACGCCGAAGCTCCAGTTGATGTATTCCGGGGTGCGGGCGCCAAGGCTGGGATTGAAGTAGGTCAGGGTTGTCGATCCAGTCTTCCCTAAAGTCGACGTATACGTCGTGCCATACTCCGCTAGGCTGGTGCCTCCGGCTGGAGGCGCGGGGTTGACGATCGAACCCGTCCACCCGCAGGCGACGCCGTCCGCGTTCCCAGTAGTGCACGCCGTATTGTCCCAGTAAAATGCAGGTGCCGCGCTAATCCCCGACGGCGCACTCGCCGAAGGGCTGAAGCCGAGCGTGGAGGGCGATCCGGACTGGCTCCCGCTGGTCCAGTCGCCGCGCGCGTATGCCATATTGTAGCTGGCGCGCACCACCGTCTTGGGATCGACCGCATAGGACGCCCCCAGGCGCGGAGCGAAGTTTGTCAAACGAGTGGGAGACGGCGACGAGCAGTTGCAATACAGCGAGGGATCGCCGCCTCCCGCGAACTGCAGCGTTCCCATGTTCCCCGTCACGGAGTTGTACCCATTCGGATTCACAAAGCTGAAGATGTTGTGCGCCTCCTGGACGGACGGGTAGATGTCCCAGCGCAGACCGAGATTCAACGTCAGCTTGTCGTTGAACTTATAGTCGTCTTCCGCCCAGAACGACGGGTCGCGCCACCGCGTTCCCAGACCGGGGACATTGACCGTCGCGGAGCTGGAGTCCACCGCGCCCAGCAGATAGCTGGCAACCGATGAGCCGGTCGTCGAAACCGTAGAGGTGCCGTTGCTGAACGCTGCCGTCTCGGTCGAGTTGAAACCGAACCCCATCGGTCCCGAGGGAGAGACCACCACAACGTAGTCGAACTGCTCGTCTACATACTGCCCGCCGAACGTGAAGTTGTGCTTGCCGTACAACCACTGAACGTTGTCCGTGAGGTTATAGGTGTTGTTGATCTTGTTGTTCCACGAGTAGCCGCCCCATTGCCCGGGGTTCGAGTTTTGTCCGCTCCACGTAATCTTCGGGAAGCCGCCCGCGGCCTGCCCCGTAGGCATGTTGGTGATCCCAGCCGTTGTCGTCGCATACTGGGTCGTCCAGTCGGGCGTGACCGAGTTGCTCTGATACCGCGCAAACGCCAACGAACTCTGGTTGATCAGGTGCGGGTTGATCGTGTAGACGTCCTTCAGGATATCCACCGTCGTCACCGGATGGTAGGTCTGCGATGTATTGAACGGAGGACGAAGCCCGCTGCCCGAGTTGGGACCGGTGCTGGACTGGCGCCCGAACGCGACGATCAGGCTCACCTGGTTCCGCGCGCTCTGGTCGTAATCGATCCGGCCCATCGCATACCAGTTGGCAAGCCCCGTCGGAGTGCCATACGTCAGGTTGTTGGTGAACAGACTCTGGTTTGCCAGCGACTCGTACGGCAGCAGAAACTGGTTGTAATAGTTCGACGCCGCGGAGATCCGGTTCGCTGGAATCAGGTCCGCCGTCGGGACGCCATTCAACAGGTCCGTGAACTGCTTCCGGGTGCAGCTGGCGCAGTTCGGCGTCTGCGACGCCGGGTCGTAGATGTCGTCGCCTCCATTGGCAGCGGCATACGCGCGGAAGTCGGCGAACGGCGCCTGGGTGCCGTCCGGATTCAGGCCCAGCATGGCCAGCGTCGGAATGGTCATCTCCGCGTACTTGGCCCCATTCTGGTTGCGGTACTGCCCGTAGTTGCCGAACAGGAACAGCTTGTTCTTGACAATCGGGCCGCTCACGTCGATGCCGAACTCGTTCTGGATCTCGCGCGGCTTGATGCCGCCAAGAGTGCACCAGGGGGTCGATGCCGTCAGGGCCGCGGAACTGCAAACGCCGCCCGCCGGTACAGGCGCGCCGGTCAGCGTCGGCACCTTGTTGGTGAAGTTCCATGCGTCGAATATGGTGTTGCGCACATACTCATAGACCGCGCCGTGATACGCATTGCCGCCGCTCTTCACGGCGTAGTTCTCGACGCCCTGCCCGGCGTACTGCGCGGAGTAGCCCGCCGTCTGCACCTGGAACTGGTCGATCGCTTCCACGCTTAAGGCGGTCCAGGTGAACCTCGGGTCGCCCACACCGTCAGCCGCCGGCAGGTCCACACCCTCGATGTAGACCTCCGACACCCCACCCTTTGGGCCGCTGCCATTGATGATGCCGGAGTTGTCCGTGGGGTTGCCGCTGGTGTAGTTGGCCTGCACGCCTGGCATCAGGTACTCGAAATCGGTCGCCCGCCGCTGGTCGTTGTTGCCGCTGTAGCCCATCAACAGCGGAAGGTTCGAGTACATCTGGTTGTCCATGGTCGCGCCCAGTGTCGCGTCCGTCGTATCCAGCATGGGAGGGGCCGAAGTCACCGTCACCATCTCGCTCGACTGGCCAACCGTCAGCTTTGCGTTCACGCTGACCGTGGACAGCGCGTCCACCGTGATGTTCTGCTGCGTGTACCCCTGGAACCCCTGCGCCTTCACAGTCAGCACATACGTCCCGGGGATAAGCGGCGTGATGTTGTAATCGCCCGCGCTGGTCGAAGTGCGCGACGTCGCCACGTTGGTGGAGGTGTTGGTCGCCGTTACAGTGGCGCCCGGAACAATGGCCCCCGTTGGGTCCTGCACCGTGCCGGCGATGGCACCGGTACCGGCGAGCTGGGCGCGCGCAATACCGCCAACCAGCCCCGTCAGAACCAACAGAACCGCCAGAAAGCTGCCCGTGAACTTCGCCAATACCGCTCTCGATAGATGCTTGACCGTTTTTCCAGACATGGAGTGCGCCCCTTCAGAGTGAAATACAACCGAATTGCTACCGAATCGTCTCTACCGATCCGATCCTGTCGATGCGCCTTGCGCGGGGAGTCATGGTTCGACCCACGCCTGAAGCGCATAGTAAACACAGATTTGGGTACGCGGAGCAGACTCTCCCATACGCAGTTCTTCTGTCAAGCATTATTTTCAGAAGCTGCAACATGGGAGGTGCCTCTGCCGGTTCTCAATCGGATAACGCTCCGAGACCCAACCGTGGATATTCCCCTCACCCGCATGGTCCACCCTGGAATTCCCTTGAAATCTCCTGTGGATCGTCCCGCAACCCGGCATTATCCCTGTCTCGCGCAAACCGCCCCGCGCAACCCTGTCTCGCGCAAACCGCCCCGCGCAACCCTGTCTCGCGCAACCTGCCCCGCAGTCCCCGCGGCCCCCTACCGTGCCGCGTGCGCGTCCAGCCAGCGCCGCAGCTCCGGCTCCTGCGCTGCCCGCAGACGGATGCAGTCGTCGATGCTGTCGGTTGACTTCGCCAGGGTGCGCCGGGCCGCCGCCACCGGATGCGCGGCAAAGAAGCGCGCCCC
>VFSW01002325.1_pt1 | contig 28735 bp, 30 predicted proteins | sample 5358111 | NCBI WGS metagenome assembly VFSW01 (sample SAMN11554181, study PRJNA540505) | mine drainage metagenome | isolation source: sediment from site ElyBrook_90M | place: USA: Ely Copper Mine, Vershire, VT | collected 2017 | reverse complement strand
GTTGCTTTGGAGCATGACCTCGTATCTGAAGTAGCGGAAATTGGTATAGTACGTTGGGTTTACGCAAATCGGTGTTCCCGGTGCCGGACACGATGCCAAAACTCCCCCCGTTTGGCTTTGAGAGCAGGGAGCGCCGTACCAGTCGGCGTTCGTGCCGGAAGGCCCGATATAACTCCACGGTCCGCTGGTACTGTTTGAAGCGGCGACTTGGAATCCAACGTTTGTTCCGGCAAGACCGCATGACCCCTGCCACACGATGCTCTGAAGAGTCGCCGGGGCGCCTGCATCTATTATATATGAAGTGAGATAGCCGACGGTACTGGTCGCCCGCCAAGAGGTCGTCACGAGGTAGTTCGAAGTTCCGCAAGAGCTGTCGTTCGCGCAGTTGAAGCTGATCCACCCCACGAGGTCGTTCCACGCGTAGCCGTTGAAGTTCCCGTTTGCGTCGACCGTCACGCCGTACTTCACGCTGCCGGGACACTGCGGCGTTCCATTGCCCCCGCAAAAGCTGATCCAGCCGATCGTATCGTTCCACGCATAGCCGGTCAAAACTCCGCTTGCACCGTCGGCTCCGCCGGAACACGTGCCGTCTGTGTTGTGGGTGTAACTCAAGCCGTTACAAATCCCGTAATTCGAAACGCCGCAAATGTTGCCATTGGGAGTCGTTGCACAGTCAAGCGACAGAACGCCGTTCGTCGTCGAAGTTGCATATCCGGTTACTCTCGTGCCGTACACGGTTACCGTTTGGCTGCCGTTAAAGTTCCACCAGCCGTCGCTTGCATCCCAAGCATAGTAGTCTGGGGTGGTTGAGCTGATGTTCGTGGCTGCGCGGGCTTTCCCGGCGCCCGTTGCAATGACAATAATGGTAAGGAGTACGATGACGATAACAAAAGCCCAAAATACCGCTTTAACCCATCTCATTGCTATCAATTATACCAGAATATGAGGAATTAGAGAGAGTGATGTGCTATAATGGAAATTATGAAAAACGGTTTAAATAAGATACTCTTAGCGGTCGTTGTCGTACTCCTCGTAGTACTCGTCGTTATCGTCGGATGGAAATACATTGCCGGAGGTCCTTCCTACTATGCAGTGTACCTTCGGACGGGAGATTTGTATTTCGGTGAGCTTTCCACCTTCCCGTCGTTTTCGTTGAGTCACGTGTATATGCTTCAAGTCAATTCTCAAAACCAGCAGAATCCGGTGAGCATCCAAAAGTTCACCAATGTTTTCTGGGGGCCGGAAGATTCGATCAGCATCAATCGGAACGAAGTGGTGTGGTATACCCGTCTTGCATCTGACAGCAAGCTCGCTCAACTGATTCAGTCGAATCCGTCGCTCGCGCCGAGTGCCAATACGACGCCGACGCCGACGGTCGGCACCTCGACGCTGGGAACGACATCGACTCAGTCCGGAAAATAATAAGAAGAAAGAATTTGCAAAATCCCGCGCTATCATGAGAAAAAAGGCGCGGGATTTGTTATGATGAAGATGGTATGGGTTTCCGAAAAAATGCCCAGATAGCGCTACCGTTCATACTGCTCGTAAGTGGTATAATTATCGAAATCGTCGTAGCGGGATCTTTGACTTCCTATTTCGCAAGCGGTTCCGGTTTCAGCGAGCGGCTCCAAGTGCGGGCTTCTTCCGCGGCGTATTCCGGGATCAATGATGCGCTCGTCCAGGTGGCCAAGAACAAGGATTTCGGGGCGACGAATCCTTCCTATGGAATAGACGTCAACGGCGATACCGCTACCGTGACGTTCGGAAGTACGCTTACGAACGGGTACTATACCTACACCGTAACGTCCTTAGGAATCGCCGGGACACGCCAAGCAAAGGTCGTTGCGGTCATCATCGTGAACGACTCGACGGGAGAGGTCCAGTTGCAGTCCTTGAACGAAGTTTCCGTTCAGTAATTTCATGAAGCAAAATAAAATTTTTCAAAGAATCTTAACTTTTTTTGAAAAGCTGAGTTCCAAGCCGAGGGTAGACGGGATGGAAATAACCGCAACCGCCGTGAAGTATGTGTTTTTCGAGGACGAAGAAGCGAAGACCGCGGCCGTCAAGCTGCCGCTCGGCACGATTGTGGGCGGAAGGATCGCCGCCCGGGGGCAACTCGTTGCGAGCCTCGAGCGATTGAAGGGCCTGTTGGTACCACCTCGAAAAGGAGGCATATTTCGCGTCAACGTCGTTTTGCCGACCTCGCTCGTTTTTACTCAAAGTTTCTTAGTTCCCAATGTCGGCCCCCAGGAACTTGAAGAGTCCGTGAGTTTGAATCTCCAAATGATATCGCCGATCCCCAAGGAAGAGGCGAATATGAGCGCGCAAATCGTTTCGGAACACGATTTCAACTACGAATTTTTGGGAGCTTTCGCATCGAAGAAGGAAATCGATAACTACCAATCTGTGCTCTTAGAGACCGGCTTTGCTCCCGTTTCGTTCGAGTTTCAAGCACTTTCCCTTTCCCGGTTCATGCGAAAAACGTCCGTCGTGGCGAAAGATCTCGTCCTCGTTTTCGAGTTATCGGCGGAGGGGATCGATCTTTTCCTCGTGAAGGAGGGGAATATTTATTTCAGCTATTTCAAGTCGTGGCAATCCATTCAAGGGAATGCGCCGTCCATTTCAAAGGGAGTTTTGGAGTCGGTGGTCGTCGAAGAAATACGGAAGGTTCTCAACTTCTCGTCCGGGAAGTTCGGCATTTCTCCCGCTTCGGTGATGTTTTTGGCGCCGGGTTTCGAACAGGAGATAGCGGCCATCGTAGCCAACGTCTTCAATATGAAATCAGCGCCGATTGTCTCCGCGCAAATGAAGATCTCCCCGATTTTTTATGCGACGGCGGGCGCAGCAATGCGATGGCAAAACGACCGGGAAAACGGCAATTTCAAGGCGATCAATTTGGGTGGCGAGGATTTGTCGAGGGCAATCTATGAGGAACAAGTCATCAATTTCCTTTCGCTGTGGCGAAGCATCATTGCGGGAGCTCTTGCCATTCTCCTCGCCGCGTATGCCGGAGGGGCGATCTTCGTCATCAACCAATACAACGCGGTAAATGCGGACACGAAGGCCTTCAAGCCTCCGCTCGACCAATCAAAATTGACCGATCTTGTCAATAAGGCGAACTCCTTCAACGCCACCGTCGCGGAACTTGCGAACATTCGGGGCTCAAATCAGGATTACTACACCCCCCTGCGGCACTTGCTTGACCTCGCCATTCAAGATCAAGTGAAAATAATGTCCATCAACGTCACGTCGCTCACGTCGCCCATCTCTTTTACTGCCTCTGCGCCGAGCTACGACGTCGTCCTCGCGTTTAAAAATGCCCTTTCCGCCGACCGGATGTTTTCGAATGTCGACGTGCCGCTCACTCAAATCATCACGCAAAGCAACAATTCAGTTACGTTCTCGGTTTCGTTCTCGTTCAATCTCTGAGCCGATCGCCGCAAAGACGTTTTTTAAGAGGGCGGATTCGCGGGGGCCGATTTTTTTCAATACAAAATCGCCGGCTTTTTTTCTCGATTGTTCTTGCGGTGCACGCACCCCGATGCGGATCCTCCCAAAGTCCTTCGTTTTAAGGACTGAGAGAATGGATGCTACGCCGCGATGTCCGGCGGAGCCTCTGCCGAATTGAATTTTATACTCCCCGATCACGAGGTCCGAATCGTCATGTGCGATCGCCATGTCGTCCGGCTTCAGCTTGAAATACGAGAGGATTTTTTTCGTTGCTTTTCCCGATTCATTCATGAAGACGTCGGTTTTTGCGAGGATGAGATCATCCTGCCGTACGTACCGAAATAAATCCGCCTTTTTCCACTCAACCTCGCTGCCGGCGAGAACGTCGAGCAGTAGGTGCCCCGCATTGTGGTACGTTCTCCCGTACTCAGCGGCCGGGTTCCCCAAACCGACGATAATTTTCAAAGTTGCAATTTTGTCGTCCATTGCATAAAATTATACATCAAGCAAAGGAAAAAAATGAGGAAAGTGTTCTGGTCAATCGTCGAGATGCTCGAGACCGTAGCCATAGCCGTAGCGGCCGTGATCTTGGTTAGGGCGTTTGTCGCTCAGCCTTTTCTCGTTTCGGGCTCCAGTATGGTGCCCACATTCCAGAACGGCGACTATCTTTTGGTTGATGAATTGACGTATCATTTCCGAACTCCCGAGCGGGGAGAAGTGATCGTCCTTCGGTACCCAAAAGACCCGACCGAATACTTCATTAAGCGGGTTATCGGGCTTCCGGGAGAAACGGTAACCATCAAGGACGGGCGAGTTACCGTAACGGATCAAAACGAACATCTCGTTTTGAACGAACCGTACATCGACCAACCTATGAATGTGGCCCAGAACTTCACCGAAACCTTGGGTTCCAACGAATACTTTGTTATGGGCGATAATAGAAATTACAGTTACGACTCGAGGAGTTGGGGACCGGTTCCATCGAGCGATATCGTGGGGGTCGTGCGGCTTCGCTTGTGGCCCTTTCAGGATATCGCTGCGTTCGGCGCGCCGGCATACGGCACGTCGACGACCGCCGGATAAGAGAAACGCATGAAATCAAAACAAAAAAATCACGAAGCAGCATGGGGAATTACGGGAATGTCGGATATTTTACCGAAGAACCAAGCGTATTGGAGGCAACTCCTTGAAGCCGGCAAGGCGGTCAGCGAGCTCCACGACTTCAGCTTTATAGGGCTTTCCGCCGTGGAGCGGTATGAAATTTTCGAGAATGCGTTCGGCAGCGATCGAGATATCCTCGAGCGTGAATTATTCCCGTTGAAAGTGGGAAAAATGAAAGCAGCGCTCCGATTCAGTTTTCGAGAGTCCGTTCTTCGGAGCTTCATCGACAACAAATTGGCGTACTTTGCATACCCCTTGAAGGTTTTCTATTTCGGCCCCGTTTTCCGCGATGTTCAGGCGGATGAATACTTTCTCAAACAGTTCCATCAATTCGGGTTTCAGGTGATCGGCGAAGCAGATCCAATATACGACGGGGAGGTTATCATCGCTCTCTACGACTTTTTCAAGAGCTTGAGGCTTTCCAACGTCGTTTTGAAGATCGGAAGTTCCGGCTGCCGCACCTGTCACGGGATTTTCAAACACAAATTGCAGAATTACTATCGAGGGAGATTGAAGGATGTTTGCAAAACCTGCGCCAAAAATTTCGAAATCAATCCCTTTTTGCTCCTTTCGTGCAACGAAGAGAAGTGCAAGGCGGCTCGGGCGGAAGGGCCGATCATTTTCGACTACCTTTGCCAAAGCTGCAACAATCATTTGAAATCGGTGCTCGAGCTCGTTGAGGACAACGGCATACCGTACGAACCGGATCCGAACATGGTTTCGACGGGAGATCTCAATAATCGGACGACGTTCGAATTTCGTACGCCCGAGATGCCCCACCCTTTGGCATTCGGTTGTCGGTATGACTACCTTTCCGAGGCGGTGTTCAAACGACAAATTCCAGCCGTCGGGGCCAACGTGGGGGTCGAGCGGGTCATGGAGGCGATGAAGCGGCAGAATGTGGAACCGCGCTTTAAATCGAAACCGAAGGTCTTCTTTTTGGTCATTGGCGATCAAGCAAAGAAAGGCGCCCTGAAGCTCATGAACAAGCTTCGCCTCTCCGGTGTTGCCGTCGTCGAAATGGTCGGCAAGAAAACGCTAAAGGCTCAAATAAAGACCGCTGAGCGGATGGGTATCAAGCTGGCGCTCCTCTTGGGGCAAAAAGAAGTTTTCGACAGTACCGTTATCTTGCGGGATATGACCTCCGGCATCCAAGAAACCATCTTAGTCGATAAACTTGTAGAGGAGGTGAAAAAGAGGTTAAATAACGAATAACGGATGGAGTGTTTGTTTTGTAAAATAGCAGCGAAGGAAATTCCGGCATACGTCGTTTATGAGGATGATGCGACGCTCGGCATCTTGGATGTCCACCCCCGTTCGCCTGGGCACACGATGGTGATCCCAAGGGTTCACGCCGAAAATATTTTAGATCTTCCGCCTGAGGCGGTAGGACCCGTCTTCACTGCGGTGAAAGAGGTGACCAATCTCCTTCAAAGAGCTCTCCAGCCGGACGGTTTTACGATCGGCGTGAACCACGGTCGCGTTTCTGGACAAACCGTCGATCACTTGCATATCCACATCATGCCGCGGTGGAACGACGACGGCGGGGGGTCGGTTCATTCCGTAGTTAATAATCCGCCCCAAGAAAGTTTGGAAGAAATGAAAGATAAAATAGTAAGGTCGAAAAAATGAACACCATTGAAACAAAAACAAATGATAGAAGTTAAAAGAAGGAAAAATGAAAGCACGGGCTCGTTCTTGTATCGGTTCAATAAGCGGGTTCAGCAGAGCGGCGTTTTGAAGGAGGTAAGAAAAAGGAAGAGCTCCAGTCGTCCCGTGAATCGGAGGAAAAGGAAATTGTCAGCGGTTTATAAGAATACGAAAGCCCGCGAGGTGAAGAAAATGAGAAAGCTCGGGTATTCCGCGAAAAAATAAGAATTATGGAACTCAAAGAACGGATAAGCGGAGATCTGAAGGAAGCGATGAAATCGAGAGACGACTTTAAAGTCGGTACGCTTCGATTTCTTCTTTCGAGCATTCAAACACGGGAAATTGAAAAAAGAGGGAAGGGGCTCGAGGGTCAACTTACTAACGAGGAGGTTGTGGAAGTGTTGAAAAAAGAAGCCAAGAAAAGACGCGAATCGTTCGAGATCTATGTAGAGGGAGGGAGAAATGATCTGGCGGAGAAAGAAAAGAAAGAGTTGGAGTGCATTCAGCTGTATTTGCCGCCCGAAATGTCCGATGCCGATCTAGAGAAAATCGTCGAGGAAGCACTTGCAAGCGTACAACCCGCCGGACCAAAGGATTTTGGCAAGGTGATGGGCGAGGCGATGAAGCGGGCCAAGGGAGCCGCAGAGGCTTCGCGGGTACAGCAGTTGGTCAAGGAAAAAATGAATTCCTGAATCTCTATGTCCACCTCGGTCGTCCCCGTCTTTTCCGAAAAAGAAAGATTCAAGAAGTTTGAAAGGGCCCTCCAGCGGACGGCTCTTTGTTCGTTAAAGAAGCTTCGGAAGCGGGGAATTTCGCTCGAAGTCTTCATCGTTTCGAACACGACGATGAAGTCCATAAACCAAAGGTATCTGGGAAAGCCGAAACCAACCAACGTTTTAAGCTTCGAAGTTCCTTTTTCGGTGCCGCGGCCGGATCTCGGGCAGACTCGGTTTATCGGGGAAATATTCGTGGCTCCCGATTGGGCGAAGAAGAAGGGGGACGAGCTGGGGTTTTTGGTGGTTCACGGAATTCTCCATCTCTTGGGGTATACCCACGAAGGTGCGAAAGAGAGTATAATAATGAATAACTTAGAGCGGAAAATCTGGAATCAACTATGCCAAAAATCTTAACCAGTCTTGACTTAGGGTCCTCGCAATTCAAAGGTATCATTGCCGAAGAAAAAAAAGACGGATTATTGTCCGTTGTGTCGGTTTTTAAACAGCCATCGGCAGGGTTTCGGAAAGGAGTGCTTGTCGATTTCGAAGAAGCAGCCGACTCCTTGGGAAGACTTTTTGAAGATGTTCAAAAAATGTACAAGCGGGCAGCTGAAAATGTTTTTGTGAACGTCCAAAGCGAGCACGTGAAACCGCGGCCCTCGAGAGGCGCGGTCGCCATTTCAAACGTACAACGGGAAATACGGAGCGAAGACGTTGAAAAGGTAAACCAGTTATCGCTCGCTTTCAAGGCGAGCCCCAATTCGTTCGTTCTCCACAACATCATCAAGGAGTATTTCGTCGATGACATTGGAGATATTTTGGATCCCTTGGGTATGCCGGGAAATCGCTTGGAGGTTGAAACGCTCATCATCGAAGGCGTTTCGTCGCAAATAAGTCCTTTGGTAAAACTTTTCGATTCGATCGACGTTTCGATCGGCGGACTGGTGTTCAGCCCGCTCGCTGCGGCGGAAGCCGTCCTTTCGAAAAAACAAAAAAATTTGGGAGTACTCCTCATCGATTTCGGTTTCGGGACTACGAACATTGCCGTTTTCGAAGAAGGAAAAATCCTCCACGCAAAGACGATCCCCATCGGATCGTCGTATATCACGAATGACATTGCAATCGGCCTCAAGATCCCCATCGAGCTCGCCGAAAAGTTGAAGGTGAGTTACAGTTCGGCAACGGCTTCAGGGGTCGGGAGACGCGACGTCATCAGACTCGTCGACGTCGATGGTAAGAGCGAAGGCGAAGTGTCGAGAAAGTTCATGACCGAGATCATCGAGGTGAGAGTTGCGGAAATGCTGGATTTAATAAATAATGAAATCAAGGCGATCGGCCGAAACGTGCAGCTTCCGGGGGGAGTGGTGGCGACCGGCGGGGGAGTCAAGTTGTACAAGATGGATGAAATGCTCCGCGGAGAGATGAGGTTGCCGGCTCAAGTCGGATTTCCGAACCTCTCGCGGTTTGAAATTTTGAACCCGGCCCACAAGGAGATGATCGACGACCCAGAATTCGCGGTCGCGGTCGGCTTAATGCTTAAATCCTCGGAAGAAAACACGAGGCCGATTCAAAAAATAAGGTCAATTAAAGATTTTTTAAGGAATTTACTTCCGTAATATGGCTAAAGCGATAAGGAGGGCGAGAAGAGCGGCGAAGAAAAAAACGGTTTCGCCGAGAGAGGCAAGGGGCAAAAAAATGGACGGCATCACAAAGATCAAAGTGGTTGGCGTCGGCGGCTGCGGCGGAAACGTCGTAACGCGAATGATGATGGGGGAACGCCCGCGCGGCGTCGAGTTCGTTGCCGTGAACACCGACAAACAGGATTTAGATTACACGCTGGCGCATAAGAAACTTTATATTGGAAAAGCTTTGACGCGAGGTTTGGGGGCCGGCATGAATCCGGAAATAGGAAAACAAGCAGCTGAAGAAAACCGATCGGAAATTGGGGAAGTGCTCGAAGGAGCCGACATCATCTTTTTGGCGGCTGGAATGGGCGGCGGAACGGGAACCGGTGCAACGCCGGTGATCGCTGAGATCGCGAGAGAAAAAGGAATACTGACACTTGCGGTCGTCACAAAGCCATTTTCATTCGAGGGAACGCAGCGGATGACCATCGCTCAAGACGGCATCAATCGGCTGAGGGAAAAAGTCGATTCGCTGGTCGTGATTCCGAACGATCGGATTTTTACCATCATTCAAAAAGATACGCCGGTTACGAAAGCGTTCTCGTACATCGACGATGTTTTAAAACAAGCGGTAAGAGCTCTCTCGGAGCTCATCAACATGCCGGGGATCATCAACGTCGACTTTGCGGATATCAAATCGATTTTGAAAGAAGCCGGAACGACCCTGATCGGCATCGGCACCGCATCGGGACAAGATCGCGGAATCAAAGCAGTGGGATCCGCCATCAATTCGCCGCTTCTCGAGGTGACGCTCGACGGCGCGAAGGGGGTGCTCTTTTCGATTGCCGGCACAAGAGACTTGAAGATGTCGGAGATCAATGACATTGCAAAGGCAATATCCGCGAACCTCGATTCGGGAGCGAAAGTTATTTTCGGAGCGTACCACGATCGGACATTGAAAGATAAAGCGATTAAGGTGACGGTCATTGCAACCGGCTTTAATGGGATGTTTTCCGAAAAGCGCGCCGTACCGAACCTCTTTATGGTGAGCGAATCGAAGACCGGAGGAGAAAATCAAAACAAGAAAGGGGAAGAGTTAAAAAAACAAGCGGGCGTCGAAGCGGTCGTCGAATTGGAGGCGGAGGAATCGGAGCGTCCGACGAAAGGAAGTAAGGTGGAAAAACAGGAGCCGTGGGAAATACCCGCATTTCTCAGAAAAAAGAAGAAATAAACCCGGAACTTCGTCAAATTTTCAGCTGAAAAATCCGCCGGTGAGGCGGATTTCCAGTTTTTTAAGTTATCCACTTCTGGGGGTTCCGGAACGGGTTTAAAATTATTGGTACCTCGAAAAAAGTTTTAAAAAAGTCGGTCAAAAATTTTATTTTTTAAACCATTATGTCATTCACGTCGGTTCGGAAGCGAGAAGGTCAAGTTGTTCCCTTTGATGGGGAGCGGATAGCGCGCGCAATCGCGAAAGCGATGAAGGCGACCGGAGAAGGAAGCGAAAAAAACGCCGTAGACGTCTCGGAGAAAGTCATACATTCACTCGGAAAGAAATTTTCTTCCGATCATGTCCTCGGCATCGAAGAGATACAAGAAGCCGTTGAGGAAGAATTGATCGCCGCATACTAATTGCAGACGGCAAAGGCGTATATTTTGTACCGAGAAGAGCGGGCAAAGCTCAGAGAATCTAAAACATCGATCCCCGACTACGTGCATGACCTCGCTCGCGAGAGTAAAAAATATTTCCGAAACCCCTTGGGTGAATTCATTTACTACCGATCCTATTCACGCTGGCTCGAACAAGAAAACCGTCGCGAAACGTGGATCGAGACCGTTGAGCGATACGTGAATTTCATGAAAAAGAATTTGGGAAATAGGTTGACCGACGAAGAATATGAGGAATTGAAACAAGCGATCCTCCGGCAGGATGTCATGCCGTCGATGCGGCTCCTTTGGGGTGCGGGACACGCCGCGGAAGTGACGAACGTCACGGCCTACAACTGCTCGTTCATCGCGCCGTCGCGCCCGAGGGACTTCGGCGAGATCATGTACCTTTCGATGTGCGGAGCGGGCGTCGGATTTTCCGTCGAACACCAAAATGTGGAAGAGCTTCCTTTGATCAAACGGCAGAGTGGCGAAAAACTTCCCGTACATGTCATCGATGACAGCAAGGAAGGTTGGTCCGATGCTTTGGTCTTGGGGCTCGAAGCGTGGTTCGACGGCAAGGATATCGATTTCGATTTTTCAAAGATACGACCGCAGGGTGCGCGCTTGAAGACCATGGGCGGTCGGAGTTCGGGACCGGATCCCTTGCGCTCCGTCCTTGAATTCGCGCGGAGAAAAATACTTACCAAGCAAGGGCGCCGGCTTTCAACGCTCGACGTTCACGACATCGTCTGCAAAATCGGGGAAGTGGTCGTGATGGGCGGCGTGCGCCGCACGGCCCTCATATCGCTTTCCGATTTGGACGATAAGGACATGCAGACGGCAAAGTTCGGGCAGTTCTATCTTACGGAGCCGCAACGGGCGATGGCGAACAATTCGGCCGTTTACAACGAAAAGCCCTCGGCTGCCACGTTCCTCGAGGAGTGGCTATCGCTCACGAAGAGCGGCAGCGGGGAACGGGGTATTTTCAACAGAGGAGGGCTCGAGCGGCAGATGCCCGAGCGCCGTTGGAAGAACTTCAAGGCATATTTAGCGACGTCGGGGACCAATCCGTGCGGAGAAATCGTTCTCAGATCGAAAGAATTCTGCAATTTGTCCGAAATTGTCGCTCGTTTCGAAGATACCGAGGAAACCTTGCTGAAAAAGGCTCGCCTGGCGGCTATTTTGGGGACGTACCAATCGACGTTGACCAATTTCAAGTATCTTTCCCCCGAATGGAAGAAGAATTGCGACGAGGAGCGACTCCTCGGCGTCTCAATTACCGGCCAGTGGGACTCGCCGGCCGTTCGGAACGCCTCGACGCTCAAGAAGCTTAAAGAGATGGCGGTCGAGACCAACAAAGTGTATGCAAAAAAGTTCGGCATCAACCAGTCGGCGTCGGTAACGTGCGTAAAGCCGTCCGGAACCGTGTCGCAGTTGGTCGACGCCGCATCGGGCCTCCATCCGCGGCATGCCCAGTACTATATTCGAAGAATACGCATTTCCGCGACGGACAGCTTGTTTAAGATGCTCCGCGATCAAAAGATCCCGTTTCATCCCGAAGTCGGTCAATCGAGTGAAAATGCGACGACGTATGTTCTCGAATTCCCGGTGAAAGCACCCGACCAATCGATTGTGAAGAACGATCTTTCTGCCATCGAGCAACTTGAATACTGGAAAATGGTCAAGGAAAACTACACCGAACACAATCCGTCGGTCACCATTTCCGTGGGTGAAAACGAGTGGGTTGAAGTGGCAGACTGGCTCTATAAGAACTGGGACATGCTGGGAGGACTTTCGTTCCTGCCCCGGGAAGATTTTGTGTACCAGCTTGCACCGTACGAGGAAGTTTCCAAGGAACGGTACGATGAATTGGTTTCCGCATTCCCACAAGTCGATTTTTCTCAAATTCTTCTCTATGAACGAGAAGACGAAACGCAGGGCGCAAAGGAACTTGCGTGCGTCGGGGGGACGTGCGAAATTGCAGTGTAAAATCGACGGATAGGGATAGAAATAAATGGAGATAGAAAAATTCGGACAGACTTGTCCGGATTTTTGGTGCTTGGGAAATTTTGTTAGAAACTCGCTGCGCCGATGTGGAACAGTCCGCCGATCACGTCGCCCAAGATGAACGAGGCGACTGCAGTCGAAAACATGAGGATCGCCGCTTCTCCGAATTCGCGGATGAATTTCCGGTCGAAGACGACGGAGGTATAGAACGTGAACGCCGCAAGGAGTGTGATGCCGACCGACATCGAGACGGTAAAAGCCGGTATCATGGATCGAATGAGAAAGTAGGGGAGCGCGAGGAGGATGACGGATCCGAAATATGAGAAGGCCGTGACGAAAGCGGAAATAATCGCCGACTTTTCCGGATCTTGCTTGGCTTGGAGATAGGCCGCCGACCCCATCGATATGGCAGCTGAAAATCCCACAATGGTCCCCGAAATACCGGCAATCAAGGTCGAGCGGGTGACGCCGAGGAAACCGGCATGGACGCCGGTAATTTCGACGATCGCGTCGGCGAGTCCGAGCGCAATGAAACCGATGTAGGAAACCCGCCGTTCTTTCAGTTCGCCGATGAGTGATTGTTCGTGCGTTTTTTCGTCTTCGATGATCTCTTTCAGCCGCCCGCGGTGCTCTTCGGGCATTTCCCTGAGCATTCGTTCATAGGTCGCAATGGAATTCTTTTCGTGCGTTTCGAGGAGCTTCGTCGTGAAGGTGACGCCAAGAAAGTTCCTGATAAGGACGGCTCCGTGGAGACCTAGGAAGTGGGGTTTAACGTCGGTATCCGGGATGAGTGATTTCCAGAACTCATAGTGCGATTTTTCCTGGTGGGAAAGCTTTTCGAGAAGCTCCCGGTTTTCCGGTTTCTTTTCGCGGAGCGACAGTCGGTGATATACCAAGTGCTCGGTAAGTTCGTTTCTTGCGCGATCGAGGTACTGTTTTTGCATGAAATTTATTATAGTTTTTCCACGGCTATTTCTTTGATGGCTTCAAAATTATCATCGTCCGCCATTTTATTCCGCCGTTCGAATCCGCAGGTGGTACAGCGATGGACGATAGCATACGTTCCGCCCCTCGTTTCGAAGTACAGGGGCTCCATCAATCCCCCGCAGTTCGCCGACCGGTCGCCGGGATTCACGTCGACGTGCTTACTCCATAAGCACTGGGGGCAATGGTTGGTATATCCATTGCCGCGTACGAAGAACCCGCACTTTTCGCAGACAAAATCTTCTTTTGTGCGCTGGAACCTTTTGCTTTCCAAGTGCCCCCAGCAGGATTCGAACCTGCGACCCACTGCTTAAAAGGCAGGTGCTCTACCAACTGAGCTATAGGGGCAATCTATTATGAGGATCTTCTGTCTTTCTGTATTGTCTTCCAATGATACAGGAATAAAGGCGTCCCGACTATTATCATAGCCAGAGCATTGGAAGCCGTCCTTTCTCTTTGACTCTCTTCTTGTTTTCCCGCTGCCGCCTCTTGGTCCGCGGCGTACTGGGATTTTTCCGCTGGCGTCGAGGAGGCCGTCGGCGGATACGAAGGATAGATGATCGATCGATCGGCATTTTTGAAAACCACGGCCTTCAATCCCAAATCGACCAGGTTCACAAGGCCGATCACCACTATCACCAGTCCGATCAAGGAGAAGAGATAAAGGTAGATATTACGTATCAATTCCTTGCGCTCCACGATTTTTATATTATAATAAAACTGCTCACAAGAGCAAATTCTCCGGTAGCTCAATGGTAGAGCGGCTCCCTGTTAAGGAGATGGTTGTAGGTTCGAGCCCTACCCGGAGAGCAAAAATCAAAAACGGATAACCTTGTGTTACCCGTTTTTGATTTCTTGTTTTTGGTAGGATTCGAACCTGGGAAAGGGGTCGGGAAAACGGGAGTTTTCCTGTGGTGGAAGCCTGCCTGCGTAGGCAGGCACTGAAACCGCAAGGTGTCAGGGAGCGAGTTGCTGGAGAGCGACGAGCGACAGGTTCTAGCGCAGCGGAGCCCTACCCGGAGAGCACTAAACCCCCGACCCCCGTCTGGGACACCCTTAGGTTTCCCATCAGCCGCACGTCCCCATGCAGCTCCTTCCAAGACGGGGGTTTAGTTTTTCTTTTGCTTTGCAAAAGAATGAGGCGGCGATCCGAGATATTGAAAATACCTGGAGAGAGGGGGAATGGATGTTTTTATCTTTTGGTGGTTCAATATTACCTATGAGCGTGGAAAAACCATCCTTTAAGCAATCGTCAATCGAGGGACCGCTTGAGACCGCGGTCGAGAAGGCTATGCGCGGCGAAATAGCGTGGGAGAAAGAAGCGGAAGAAACCCTCCCGCTCTACGACAAGGAAGCGTCCACGATAAACGACGAGTTGTGGAATATCAAGGGTGCACCCAAGGAATACCGGGAACTATTGATGCATCGGCTCAAGGAAAGATTGAATCGGCGCATTGAGGGCATTGCGGAGATCCAGGATGCCGTCATGTCGGCGATCAGGAAAAATCCCGAAATACCCAAGGAGGACCTTGTGAAAGCTATCAAAAATTCCGGATCGCGGTATGGAATGACGAACGAACAAAAAGAACTGGCGGAGCATCTTGTGGATCTTTATGAATTGAAACACGCGAGGGTTCGGGAGATACGAGAGGAATACCCAAACGATCGAGACCTGTTTAGGGTTTTGTTTGGCAAGAATCCCGCGGGGAAAATTGAAATTGTTGAGGGGCCAATGACGCTCTATGTGCGTTGCGCGGACATTGATGATTACGCGCTCATCCATAGTCAAAAATTTTTGAAAGGGGAGACCGTTCAGGCTGCCGATCGGGAAATTGCGGGGAAGAGTACCGGTTCCCACATATCTACTTCATTGATCTCTGGCTTGGAGGGGACGATTACGGCCGAAAACTCGGGCCCTGCGGGATTCATGGAAAAAGGATTCATTGATTCGGAAAATACCCATCGCCACGAAGAGCAGCATGCCGTCTGGGAAATTTTCAATCATGAAATAGAGATGCTGTTGATAGATGAAAGGCTCGAGAACGCTGCAGCGACTGACGTAGAAAAAGAACTTGCCTTGAAAAATCTCCTGAAATTCGGACGGCAGGGAATCGACTATCGGACCTCGAATGAAATTCTGGCATATTGCATCGGAGGACGGGACCCCGGAGAGATCTATGCATCATTGACGCAGCGGGCGGCGGAAGGGGGATTGTATGAATATTTCGATGATAGAGAGCGTTCCGAGACGAAACAGTGGGTACGAAAGAGCTTGCCGAATAAGTTAGGTAAAACTCCGGAAGATTTTGAAAAGCTTTTGGATAAAGCCGTGGAAGAGGTTTATGTCGATGAATACCGGAAACTTATCAAAAGCGGAATCGAAAGTTTTGAAAAGCTTGTTGCATGGGGGTATTCGAAGGAAAAAGCGGTCTCGGTTCTTATTCATGAGCCATTATCTCGATGGGCGAAGGTGGTAAACAGATTAACCGGCAAAAACAGTTGAGGGGAGTGATGTAAAAAAATAGCGGGAACCTTCGAGGGAAGGTTCCCGTTTTCATTATTTTTTCTCCATCTCCATCTGCTTCATCTTGAGAATAAGTCGCATCCCTTCCTTATGGAGAAAAAGTTCCATGAAGGGGTAAATTAAAATCCCATCCTTGTCGTAGACGAGGACACTACCGTCGATGAAGGGATCCCCGGCTTTGTTGGAGCTCGAGATCCTGTAAATCAGCGGGTGGAGCGGGTCTCGGGAAATGCGGAAGGTCACTGAATCCTTCCAAAGCACGAAATGATTGCAGAGGGAATCGGGGCCGTTCAGAGAAAAAAATTCTCTCACATCCTTCACGAAACGAATGACATCGCTCCGCAACGAGTCCCTTTTCAGTGGATTGAGCGGGAAATGAGGGGGATCGATAAATGAATAGGTGGCGGTGTCGGAAGAGACCGACAGCCATTTCCTTCCGCTTTTGTTCCCCAAAAACATCTGAAAATCGTTGTTACTTGAGGAGCCGACGTCGACTTCCCGATAGTCGAGGTGGCTGGGGGCAATGCCGAGAAGCTGGCTCGCCCAACCCAAGAACCCCGAAAGGGAAACGGTGTACTCCGCGGTCAAAACCGTCGTATCGGTATTGGCGCGCTGGGAATGCGGTTCGGACAAAAGAAAAAATCCCGAGAGCGTGAGCAAGAGAAGGTACATAAAGCCTCCGTGTTTAACTACCGGGTTGCATTCTAAACCTACCGGTTCCTTTCTTCAAGTTCCGGTTGGGTGCTGTTCCTCGTGATCGTCACGCTCGGAACGCCGTTTTTCCAGACGGCGGTTTTCTTGACGGTGATCTCGGTTGATCGTATTCTTTTGTCTTCGAGAATTTTTTTTGCAATATCTTCGGCTAAGGCTTCAATGAGATAGCGGCTGGGCCCTTCGATGACTTCGCGGATTTTATTGCGAACCTCGCTGTAGTCGAGCGTGTCGCCCAATTCGTCGCTCGAACCGGCCTTCGCAGTGTCGAAACTCAAATCCGCTTCAACGAGGAATTCCTGCTCGACATTCCGTTCGGCGTCTCCGACGCCGTGCTTCCCGCGAAAGAAAAGATCGGTGATGCGTATGTGATCCATGGATTCATTGTAGCAAACCGGGGCAGTGAAGCCGACTTCACTGGACAAAGGGTCTTTGATGCCTACAATTCATCTTATGGCGAAGGATATCCACGAAATTCAAGCTTCCATTCTGAAGGAGCTGCTCCTGAAGAAAGAGGCCCGTTTTTCCGAGCTTAATGCCGCAAAAATACCAACCGATCAATTTACCTTTCACGTGCGGCAGCTTATGGAGCAAGGCATTGCAGAAAAGACGGACGAAGGACTGTATCGGCTGACGGCAAGGGGGAAAGAATATGCAAATCGCTTTGATATCGATTCCGGACCAGTGGTTAAGTTTGAGCACCAAGCAAAAATCGGCATCCTCGTCATTGCAACGAGGGAAAACGGCGGAGAAAAGGAATATCTTATGCAAGAACGGAAAAAGGAGCCGTTCTTCGGTTTCCGGGGTTTTATTACCGGCAAGGTGAAGATCGGCGAATCGATTGCGGAAACGGCAAAACGTGAGCTGAAGGAAGAAACGGGCCTCTCGGCCGAATGCGAGCCGAAGGCGGTATATCACGAGCGCATTTTTTCGAAGGATGGCAACCTCTTGGAAGACAAAAATTTCTTCATCTTCACGGCCTTGAACCCCGCGGGCGACCTCGTGGCAGAATTTTCCGGAGGAAAAAACGCATGGATCGACGAACGCGATGTTTTGAAGGGAAACATCTTTTACGACATTGCGGATCTTTTGAAGCTTATTAAAGCAGGCTGCTACACGTTTTCGGAAAGGTCGTATACTGTGGATGAGTATTGATGAAAAAAATTTACTACAACAAACTTGTCCGAGACCGGATACCGGCGAAAATCACGAAGAACGGCGGAACGTATAAGATCAAAAAACTCGATCAAGCAGCGTTTGAAAGAGAACTTGTAAAAAAAGTTGGCGAAGAAGCAACCGGCCTTTTGCATGCGAGGACCAAAGAAGAAATTGCTTCGGAGCTCGGCGATATCATCGACGTCATCGAAGAAGTAAAAAAAGTGAAGAAGATTTCGCAGAAGGAGATCGAGTCGGCGCAAAAGAAAGCGTACGACCTGAAGGGGGGATTTAAGAAGAAGCTGTTCCTTGTTTGGTCGTCCGATACCGGATATCGGACGAATGAGCGGCGATATTCGAGAAAGTAGGGAATTATTTCTTCCAGCGCGATTGGCGAAGATCCACGCGGGTACCATGGAACGATACCCCTTCCCTGCGGAGCATTCGTTCTTTCTTCTTCAATCCTCCTTCGGCCGAATAGCCGGTCAAGTCTCCGTTTGAGGCGACCACGCGATGACAGGGAACGATCGGTGCTCGGGGGTTCACTTTCATGAGATGTCCGACAGCGCGGGCGGCTCGGGGATTTCCCGCAAGCCGCGCGAGGTCGCCGTAGGTCGCAACCTTGCCCTTCGGTATCTTTTGGGCTATGTGGTAAACCCTTTCTCGGAATGGGAGATTGCGTTTCATATATCGTCCGCGCTAATACCGGTATGATTCAAGAATGGAGAGGATTTTTTGAAGCGGGATAACGGCCACGCCGACCACCTTGTCTGCGCCGCCGTAGTACATGAAAAGATTTTTCCCGACGACGACTGCTCCGCAAGGAAAGACGACGTTCGAAACCTCGCCTGATTTTTCGTACTCGGTTCTCGGCTCGAAAATCGGCTCGTCGGTTCGGGCGATGACGTGCAGGGGGTTTTTCAAATCGGAAAGGACTGCGCCGACCCGGTATGTGCCGTTTTCGGAGACGCCATGGTATAAAATGAGCCAGCCCTTTTTCGTTTTGAGGGGTGGCGATGCTATGCCGACCTTCATGGAATCCCACATGCCGGGCCGCGGTGCGATCCATCGCTCTTCTTCGATCCACCTCGTTCCGTCGAAATCGAGATCTTTGTTGAATGAGACGTCAATATCGTTGTCGCTCCGATGGATGATGAGGTAGTTTCCATCGATCTTTTCCGGGAACAAACACGCATCCTTGTCGTCGATGCCTGGTGGAGAAATGATGACGGATTTTTTCCAATTCCAATTTTCCTTAAGAAAATCTTCTTCGGCGATGGAGGTCATGGCGACCCGCGGAGGATTCCTTCCGTCGTAGGCGGTGTAACACATATAAATCCGATTTCCTATTTTAGTGAGCCGCGGATCTTCGGCTCCCGAGTTTCCCCCCGGTTGCAATTTCGACTCGAACGGTTCCCGGGGAACATACGCCGGATTCTTCGAGCGGTAGTCGATGCGGAGACCGTCGTTCGATCTTGCGTAGCCGAGGACAGACGTATTGTCCGGTCCCATGGCGCGATATAAAAGGTGGATCTTATTTTTAAGATGAACGACTCCCGGGTTGAAGGTCGCTTTCGCTTCCCAGCTGTTCTTGCTGTTTGGCGAAATGATGTTTTGTTCGTTCATCCAAAGTGATTGAGACGATTCTTTCGCTCGGTCGAAGCTTTTCATGAGGGCCGGGAGAGAAACGAAGGCGACTGAGCATGTCGTATCCGCCGAACCGTAATACAAGAGGATCCTTTTTTTCTCCGCGATGGCTCCCGAAGGGAAGACGATGTTTTGAACGCGCCCCGTTTTTTCGTAGTATGTTTCGGGCGTCAAGAGGGGATTGTCGGTCCGGGCGACGATTTTTGTCGGGTTTTTAAGATCGAGAAGGACAGCTTCTACCCTGAAAAGCGGGTGCGGCGAAAAATAGTTTTGGATGTAGGAATAAAAGAGGAGCCAGCCGTCTTTGGTTTTCAGAGGCGGTGAGCCGACTTCAATTTGATCGCGATCCGTGCGCCTCAAGGGTAAGGAATTTTTTTCGAAGTTCCCGTACCATTTTTGCCACAGCGCTTCAGACCACAGATCTTCTTCGCGATCGAACGAAGCGAGACAAATGCTTGCCGGCGGTTTGTCGGTATTAACGGTGAGAATTGTCCACCACTTCCCGTTTATTTTTTCGGGGAAAAGAGCCATTGCTTTGGCATTGAACGGCGTCACGAGATGTTTTTCCGAAATGGTTTTAAGGTCCTTGCTCACGGCAAGGCCGATTCTGATGCCGTCCGCCCGAAAGGGGTACGCGGAGAGAGCCGTATAAAACGTATAGTATTTGTTTCCCAGTTTGGTGATGCGGGGATCTTCGCATCCGAATCTTTCCCAATTGCGTTCGGGGACGATGAACTTCGACCGCTTCGAGAAGTTCAAGCCGTCCTTGCTTTCCGCAATGCCGATATCGGATACGGGAAGCCTCGTCTCCGCAAGCGTGTGGTAGTGGGGTGCTGAAACGGCGCGATAGAGCAAGAAAATCTTGCCGTTCTTTTTCGCGGGGCAGCCGTTAAAAACCGCTTCCGCTTCCCACGATTGTTTTGCGTCCGGTGCGAGAATCGGATTTTTGTCGAAGCGTTCAGCGATCATTTTTTCTTCACGACATTCCGCTCGAAGTGCGGCTTGGTGTCGTTCCGGAGGTTTTCAAGAAACGCATCGAGTTTTGCGGAAGCAACGCATACGTAGGTATCCGATCCGCCGTAATAAATGAGGAGCATCCCGTCTTTCACGACGGCGCCCGACGCGTATACAATGCCGCTCTTGAAGCCGTCGTTTTCATAGCTTTCATCGGGTTCCAGAATCGGTCGGCTTAAACGGTAGAGGATATGCGTGGGATCTTTGAAGTCGAGGAGCATGGCGCCGATTTTATATCTCCCCTGGTCGCGGTTGTCGATGGCGTGGTAAAAAAGCAGCCATCCGTCCTTGGTTTCAAGGGGCGGTGGGCCGGCACCTCGCACGTGGCTGTCCCAGCGGCTTTCGGCGGCCGATGTGTCATAACAGCTGTGAATGAAGCGGTGGCCGTCGAGTTCGCTTAAGTCGTCGAAGTAGTCTATCAAGATATCGGGATGGATGCTGTGGAGAATGGCGTATTTCCCCTTGATTTTTTGAGGAAAGAGAACCCAATTCTTGTGGGTCTCGTGGGGAGGGGAAATCAATCGCGGCATTCGCCACCGAAATCGTTCATGCAGAAAATCATCGATACTGATGGAAACAAGGCCGACCCGAAGACCCCCCTCGCACGCAGTGTAGGTCATGTAGAGGACATCTTCACTATCGACTCTCGTGAGCCGCGGATCTTCGGCGCCGCCGAAGCGCCACCCGGAAGCGAACGAAAAAGGAGAAAATGCTCCATTAGTCGACGAGTGTTCAAAGATGGGGTACGACAACCGTTTTTCTACGGTGAAGCCGTCGGATGACCTTGCGTAACCGAAGCGCGAAATGCCATCGTGCCCGACGGCCCGGTAAACGAAGTGGACTTTCCGATCTAAGAGGATGGCCCCCGGATTGAACGTTTGCCACGCTTCCCATCCATTCCTCCTGTTTGGGGAAATAATGGGGTTCGTTTCTCCTTTTGTTACAATTTGACTCTTTGCCCTTCTTCTCGTTCTCGTTGTCTTCCTTATCTGGGTCGTTTTTCTCTTCTTCTCGCTTTTTGGTGCGGTTTTTTCGCGTGATACCTTCCCTTTCCTATTTTTTATAGAGCGTTGAGGAGACATTACTATATAGATAGTATAGCACGGAATTGACGCTCTGCGGTTGTGTATAATTTCGAATAGTTTTGGTGTGCCATGACAGATTCCTCGGCCACTACCTCGCGGTCTTGAAATTTCTTGACAGGAAAATATATAAGATGCTAACATATCACGGTGATTTCGTCAGAGCAGCGGAAACTGATCGAAGACCTCTTTGAAAGCTTTCATGCCATAAAGCTCAAAATGGTCGGCTGCTCTTCGGGTAGTTTACTTTCCGTAACTCCCTCGCAGGGCTTGGTTCTAAATTTCGTCGAACGGGAAAACGGTGCGGGAATCGGAAAAATCGCCGAGCATCTTGGCGTGACGTCGAGCGCCGCAACGCAGCTCGTGAACGGGCTGGTCAGGAAAGGATATCTTATTCGCCGCGAGAATCTGGATGACCGGCGTGAACTTACGGTCATTCTTTCTGCGACTGGCAAAAAAAGGATGGGATTGATCAGGCACGAAAGGACGAAGCGGGTGCAGTCGCTCTTCAGGGCTCTCACCGTGAAAGAAGTAAGAGAATATTGTCGATTAAATAAAAAAATAGCCGACTCGGTCGGCGAAGAGGTGAAATGAAAACACAGCGCGTGAAGGATTTTTTTAAGAAATTCAGAAATCTACTCATCATTGCCTCGATCGTTATTGTGATCGGTGGAGCGTATTTTTACATCGCCTCGAGCGGGGTGCCTTCGTTCGGCACGTACACAGTCGCCCGGGGCGATCTTACGGAATCAGTTGATGTGTCGGGAAGCGTGAGCGCCGATCATAACGCCGGCCTTTCGTTCCAAGAATCCGGCCAAGTGGCGGCCGTTCCCGTTGAAGAGGGAGCGACGGTTGCGGCAGGTACCGTATTGGCCGAACTCGACCAGTCATCTCTTGCGGCGGCTGCGGAACAAGCAAATGCAGCGCTCGCATCGGCTGAAGCGAAGTTGAGCGGCATGGAAAACGGAACGAGGCCGGAACAAATCACGCTCGACGAAGGAGCGTTCTCGAGCGCCGAGTCGTCCCTTGCGGCAGCTCTCGAAAGCGCGTACGTTGCTGCGGACGACGCCGTACGAAATCAAACGGACAATCTTTTTTCCAATCCCATGAGCACGAACCCCGTCTTTTTGGTTACGGCGCCCGATGCTCAGCTCGTCATCGATATCGAAGCGGAACGGCAACAAATGACAACCGTCCTCGATGGCTGGTATGCCGCTCAAAGTGCCACAAGTTCCAGCGTAGCGGGGGAATACCATGTTGCTTCCGCGGCGCTCCAAAGCATAGAGTCGTACTTGAATAAAATTGCCCTTGCGGTGAATAGCGCCGTTCCGAGCGGTACGGCGGCGGCCTCGACGCTTGCGGCATACAAAACGGATATCATTGCGGCGCGATCGGAAGTAACGGGGGCGGATACCGCTCTCTCGACTGCAAATGCGGCATTCACCGCTGCGGAGAACACCTTGGCGCTTGCCAAAGCCGGTTCGACGCCGGAAGATATTGCGGCGGAGAAGGCGGTAGTGCTTCAAGCGCAAGCAGCTGCAGCAAGCGCGGAAGTTGCCCTGAACCATGCGGTGCTTCGGGCACCCTTTGCGGGATCGATCAGCAACTTGAATGTTACGGTGGGCGAAGTTGTTTCGGCCGGCGTTCCCGTTATGACCCTCACAAACAACAACGGCTTAAAAATGGATGTATACGTTTCGGAGAACGACGTGGCGAAGCTTCAGATCGGCGACGAAGCTCTTGTAACGCTCAACGCATACGGCACCGGCATTTCGTTTCCCGCGATTGTCGCATCGATCGCCGCCGCGGAAACGGAGGTGAACGGCGCTCCGGCGTACGAGGTAACCCTTCATTTCACGGGAAACGACAGCCGAATTAAAGACGGCATGACCGGCAGCGCACGCATCACGGCGGCGAGCCACGCGGGTGTTCTGGAAGTTCCCAATCGTCTCATTCTTTCGGGAGGCAATGACTATTTTGTCCTTGTTAAAAACGGGTCGGGGACCGAGAAGCGTCCCGTCGCGATCGGCATCGTGGGCGATAACGGCATGACAGAAATAACGTCGGGCCTCAGTGAAGGTGAAAAAATAATGAATTTTTAATTGTATGCCTCCGCAAAGCAGTGAAAAAAAGAATCGAAAGACTGTTCTTGCAATCGGAATCGCGGTGATCCTTCTTATCGCCGTCGGCAGTTTCGCGTATCTCGTCGTTTCTGCGAAGACGGTTTACATCGATCAATCGGTCGTTTCGGCGCCGATCATCGATCTCTCGCCGACTAACGCCGGGGTGCTCGAAGAGGTTTTCGTCGGAGTCGGCGATGCAGTTTCGGCGGGGACTCCCGTCGCGCGGGTTGGCAAAGAGATCGTTGAGGCGAAAGTAGGTGGCGAGATCGTTTCCGTGGACACAGAATTAGGTTCGTACATTAATCCTGTGACGGGCAACGGAACGATTGCTTCCATGATTGATCCATCCGCGTTGCGTGTCGTGGGTCACCTCGACGAAAATAAGGGCCTCGCGGACGTTCGGGTTGGCGACCAAGCGACCTTTACGGTCGACGCCTTTCCCGGCAAGACCTATCAGGGTGTGGTGGACGAAGTGTCTCCCACGTCGCGGGCGAGCGACGTCGTGTTTGACATCTCGAATCAGCGGCCGACCAATGAATTTGACGTTAAAGTGAGATTCGACCCGAAGACGTACCCGGAGCTTAAAAACGGGATGTCGGCCAAGATTTGGATTTATAAACAGTAATGGGTTCCGATAAGTGGCGCTGGTGGGTTTTAGGAACCGTCGTTTTTGGCACGTTTTTGGGCCGCCTCGATCAGACAGTCGTCAATCTCGCGCTTCCGAAAATAATCGGCGATTTCGCCATATCCGTCTCCGCTGCAGCATGGATATCGACGGCATATATCTTGGCGAATGCAATTTTCGTACCGGTTTGGGGAAAACTCGGAGATGTTGCCGGCAGAAAAAAAATCTATCTCATCGGTTTTGTGGGCTTCATTATCGCGTCGGGCCTTTGTGCCATTGCGTGGAATCTCACGTCGATGGTGATCTTCCGGATTATCCAGGGGTTTGCCGTTTCTGCCGATTATCCAACGGCTATGGCTATTCTTGCCGTTACGTTTACGGACAAAAAAGAACGCGCGGAGGCCTTGGGACTGTGGTCGGCGGCGTTTGCCGTCGCCTCTGTTTTTGGACCCCTCATCGGCGGTCCCTTGATCGACAGTTTCAACTGGCGGGCTGTCTTCTTCATTAATATCCCGCTCGGGATTGTTGGCCTTTTCATGGCGCTGACGTTCGTTAGTGAATCGGTCGGCGAAAAGCGCGAGGCGCACTTCGATTGGTGGGGAGCATCGGCTTTGGCCGCATCACTCTCCGCACTTACCCTGGTCTTAGATAGGGGAGAATCGTGGGGGTGGTTGTCAGCTGGGAGCATCGCTTTGTACATTGCGTTTGCGCTTTTCATGTGGCTCTTCATTGTTATCGAGCGCCGCGAGACGGAACCCATCGTCGATTTGAAGTTTTTCAAAATACCGTCGTTTGTATTCACGCTCCTCAACACGTTTATCGTTTTCATGGCGATGATGGGAAGCGTTTTTCTGATCCCCATCTTCGCCGAAACGTTCCTTGGTTATGATGCGACGAAGACCGGGTATCTCTTTATTCCCATGGCAATTCTTCTTATGGGGGCGGCATCCCTTGGGGGGCGCCTTGTGGGAAAGATCCAGTCACGCTACGTCATCTTCTGGGGGACCATTGTCGCGTCGGGGGCGTTTCTCATGTTTTCGGCAATCGATCCGCGGTGGACGGCAATCGACATCATGATCCCGATGGGAATTATGGCATTCGGCCTCGGCTTTGGAATGGCCCAACGGACGAACATCATTGCGAGTGTCGTGCCCGAACGGGAGGTTGGGGAAGCCTCGGCAATCCTCGCGCTTGCACGGAACATCGCCGGTGCGTTCGGTATCGCCGTTTTCAGCACCGTACTCGATAATGCCACGAACGCAAACGTCCTCTCGATCGCGGCGAATAGTATGCTTCGGGTGGTAAATCCAGAGAATGTGCAGAAATTTATCGGTCTCATAACCCTGAAAGCGGAAGTTGGGGGGTATGCGGTGGTTTTCGCCGCTGCCGGCGTCGTTATTTTTCTTGGCTCATTTACGGCACTTCTCATTAAGTTGCCACATGAAACAAAAACAAAGAAAGACGTTGTCATCATCGATTAGACACGATAGACGTTTCCGCGTTTGCGGATGAATTCCTCACGTGCAAGTTCAGCGAGGATCGATTGAAGATCGGACGCCGGTCTCCTGATGGCGCGGGAAAGTTCGGCGATGGTTTGAGGAGATTTGAGGAGTATCTTCAGGATCTTCCCGCGGGTTTCACGCCGCGATCCCTCGAAGCGAGGTTGTTTTGCGTAGTGTGCGCTCTTGCGATTCGGATTTTTCCCTTTCATGCCGAGCGTAGATCCGTAGTCCATGAGTGCAGAGTACCATCGCCGCGGATTTTTGCGGTCGAGCGTGAATTCCACGAGCGGCAGGATCTCACGGTCGCTCACCGTTTTTTTCTCTTTGAAGAAGGCATCGATAAATGTCCGACGGATATTTGTCTCAATGAAGGAAACGGGGAGATTGTATGCGTAGGCGAGGATCGCCCCGGCGGTTGCCTTTCCGATCCCCGGAAGCTTCGAGAGTTCATCTGGGTCTTGGGGAAGTTGTCCGCCGTATTTTTTAACGATTTCCCGCGCCGTTCTTTGAAGATTGAGCGCCCGCCGGTTGTACCCGAGACCTTGCCAAGCTTTAAGGATCTTCTTCGGTCGAGCTTCAGCGAGACTTCGCCAAGAGGGGAATGTTTTAAGGAATCGCGGGTAGTAATATGCCACGCGGGAAACTTGAGTTTGCTGAAGCATGATTTCGGAAACCACGACGCGGTAGGGAGTTATGTTTTTCCGCCACGGCAGGTCGCGCCCGTAGGTGTGGTGAAAATCGAGGATTTTCTTTTGGAACGCCGCCTTTTGGCGGCCGGTCAGCGTTGTACTCTTCATGCTTGGTAAGCATTGTACCATGTTTGTAACGAAGGAAGCGGCGGTGCGTATTCTTTATAACGCAAAGGTCGATAAGATTTTACCAAAAATGAGAAAACTGATAACTGTCGCGGGCATCGCGGTGGGAGCGGCCATTTTGGCGACAGCTCTCATCGCAAGCGCCAAAACGGCAACCACGACCACGACGACTACTCCCGCCGCATCGCAGCCGATGATCCTTCAGGTGAACAAGGATGGCAAAGCGCTTCTCCGGGGGACGATCGCCTCGATTTCGAACGGCGTTCTTACGGTCAATAGCTGGGGCGGCACGTGGACGGTCAATGTCGGTTCGTCCGCCCAAATTCTTCCGGCGTCGGCGGGAAACGATATCACCCAGTTTAAAACGGGTGATTTTGTCGGCGTTGAAGGGACGATCGCTCAGGGTTCTCTCTGGACGGTCAATGCGACGCTCATCCGTGACTGGACGTACCGGACCGCGGTGAATACTGAGGTACGGCAGAATGTGCAGGAAGCCAAGCAGATCAGGAATGCTAATCGTCCTCGGGATTATGTGGGTGTCGCCTCGGGAGTGAATGGTACATCATTCACCCTGACGGTCGGGGGGACGGCATATACGGTGGATGTTGCTTCCGGCGCTGAAGTGGTGAATCGTACATGGATCGCCATGCCGATTTCGAACATCCAAGCGAACGACAATGTCCGGGTGTGGGGCGTTGCATCAAGCAGCACCATCACAGCCCAAATCGTGCGCGACGTTTCGATCCCTGCAAAGTAGGTTTCGAAAACGAGTCGAGTTTTTGTAAATTCCCCCGCGATTGCGGGGGGTTTACATTGTTACGGCTCTTGGAGGATAATGAACCCCGTAATGGAGCATTTCATGAAATATAGGAATCTGCTGGTGGTGTACCTTTGCATATTCGCCTTTGTGAGCGTCGTTTTTTTGACGATCTACGCGGCGGTTCAGCAGGACTATCGGCAATCGGCGAATGATCCGCAGATTCAAATCGCCGAGGATGCCGCAGCGAGCTTGGACGGCGGCGGTGCATTCCAATCGGTGATTCTCCCGACCCGCATCGATATTGCAACAAGCCTGTCAGTTTTTACCACCGTTTTTAACGACGCCGGTCAACCGATCGGTTCCTCGGGATATTTGAACGGCGAGATGCCGACCCTTCCCTCCGGTGTTTTTAATTACGTCCGATCACATGGCGAGGACCGATTCACGTGGCAGCCGGAAAAGGGGGTTCGGGATGCGGTTGTCGTTACAAAGTACAGCGGCGGATTCGTTTTAGCCGGCCGCTCGCTCCGGGAAGTGGAAAAACGCGAAAGCGCCTTACTGGCCGAGGTTTTCGTTGGCTGGCTCATTTCGGTGGCCGTTGTCGCTTCATGCGCTTACTTTACGAAGAAGAAACGACTCGCCGGCCTTGTGGATAACTAGGACTTTGCCGGGTACGCCAGGTGGCTTATAATATCTTCAGCCCATATACAGCTAAAAATTTTTTACTCCGTCAAACGGAGATGCAAGGAATCGCTCAAGTGATTCCGAATATGACAGAAAGGATCTTCTATCCGATTTGTCGAGAGTTTTATTTTAAGCTGCATGGGCTACACACCAGTGCAGCTTATTTTTTTCACAATGAAACGCCATTCTTGGCGTTTCGATGGTTCTTGATATACTTCTTGAGCTTGAGTCCGAAGACGATGACAAGGAGAAGAGTGAGAAACGCGTAAAAAGCGAACGACGCGCCGCCGAAGTCCTGTACCACCTTTTCCCAATAGGTTCCCATAAAGTGCCCCGCGAGAGCGTATCCGCCGCTCCAAGTCACGGCTGACAAGATCACGGTCATGAGGAACGTGCGAGGGCGGATTTGAATGAGGCCGGCGGCAACGGAAGTATAGCCCCTCACGTAAGGAATGAGGCGGCCGAGGTAAATGCCCCACCAGTTCTTCTCGAGGATCCGCTCGCTCAAGTGTTCGATGTGCTCCATCTTAATGGGAATCCATCTTGGCTTCTTCAGTAAAATGGTTCTGCCGAAGAAGTAGAAGACAAAGAAAAGGATCGAGGTGCCGATAAAATCGGCGACAATGACGGAAAGAAGAACGAGCGTGAGACTTAAGACGTGGATGGAGGTCAAATATCCTGCAAAGAGAAGGACAAATTCGTTCGGGACGGGATTCGGGACGCCGATCTCTTGGAGGAATACAAGCGAAAAAATGGCAAGGTACCCGTAATGCGTGATATACGCGGCAAGCTCTGTGGGCATTTGCTTTATTATAGGGGAGAGTATATAAAGTGGAAAGTTGTTATCATT
>VFSW01002324.1_pt1 | contig 28740 bp, 21 predicted proteins | sample 5358111 | NCBI WGS metagenome assembly VFSW01 (sample SAMN11554181, study PRJNA540505) | mine drainage metagenome | isolation source: sediment from site ElyBrook_90M | place: USA: Ely Copper Mine, Vershire, VT | collected 2017 | reverse complement strand
CCCCGCCCCCCCCCCCCCCCCCGGCCCCCCCCCCCCCCCCCGACCGTGGAGCGCCTGTTGCTTGCGGGCGAAGTAGCCGAGAGCCGCAACCAGCGGGCGGCGTGGATCGAGAAGGCGGAGGAGCTGGACGAGAAGAACCACGGGGCCGAAGAGCAGCGGATCCTCGTGCTCTTGGCACGCGCGGCTCACGCGCGGTCGGGCGTCAATTGGCGGGATGCGATGCCGTACTACGAGCGGGTGCTTGCGCTCGAGCCGGACAATCCGACGGCGATCTTGGCGAAGGTGGAGCTCTACGAGGAGGCCGGGCTCAGGGACACGGCCCTCGCGTTCCTGGTGCGAGCCCTCGAGGAGCGGCCGCGGAGCGTGGCGCTCCTACGTTCCTGCGTCGCCGCGCTGCGCGACCAGGGGCGGGAGACCGAAGCCGACGAGCTCGCGGAGAGGTACGCGGCCTTGCGCTTCGACGACCCGGCATTTGCGCGGGCGCGTATCGACCTCGCAGTGGCGCGCCGGGACGCTGCGACCGCCGCACGCTGGATCGATCGCCTCGTCGCGACGAACCCCGACAGTGCGGCCGCGTTGCAGACGGCGGCGCAGGCGTGGATGCGCCTCGGGGAGCGCGCGCGGGCAATCGCGACGTACAAGCAGGCGCTCGCGCTAGCGCCGGACGACACGGAGACGATGCGCGCGCTCGGGGTCGTATACGCAATGGGGGGCGAGCAAGGCGAGGAGCTTCGCCTCTTGAAGCGCGTGCTCGAGCTCATGCCGCAGGACAAGGACGTTCGCGACCAGGTGGCGCACATCGAGCCCGCGAAGCCGCGGCCCGACGAGCAGTACGCGCGTCCCGCGAGCGAGTTCCTCGCGGGACGGTCGCTGCCGTCGGGAGGGCAGTCGACGCGCATGCTGGTGGATCTCCAGGTGTCGACGGTCTTCCCGAACGGCCTCGCGAGTCGCTTCCACCAGATCGTCTACGAGCCGATGACGGACGCCGCCGCAGCCGGCGCGCGCGAATACACCTTCGGCTACGAGACCGACAGCCAGACGGTGCAGATCCGCGCGGCGCGGGTCTACCGGAAGGATGGGAGCATCGACGAGGCCGTGGAGAGCGGCCCCGGATCGATGGCGGACGATCCGGCGATCGCGACATACACGAGCTCGCGCGCGTACTACGTGCATCTCCCGAAGCTCGAGCCGGGAGACGTCGTGGAGCTCCAGTATCGCGTCGAGGACGTGGCGCCCAGGAATGCGTTCGCGGACTATTTCGGCGAGGTCGTCTACATGGAACGGCCCGAGGGCGTCGCGCGGAGCGAATACGTTCTCATCACGCCGAAGTCACGCACGTTCTACTTCAACGAACCGCACGTGCCGGGCCTACAAAAATCGGTCCAAGAGCGGGGGGACCAGCGCATCTTCCACTTCGTGGCCACGAACCTGCCGGCCATACGGCAGGAGGCCCAGCAGCCGCCCTGGACGGAGGTGCTCGGCCACATCCACGTCTCGACCTACAAGTCGTGGGACGAGATGGGCCGCTGGTACTGGGGTCTCGTCAAAGACCAGTTCGTGCCCGATGACGAGGTGCGCCGACGCGCCGAGGAGCTGACGAAGGGCTCCAAGGATGAGCGGGCGAAGGTACGAGCCATCTACGACGAGGTCGTCGAGAATACCCGCTATGTAGCGCTCGAGTTCGGCATTCACGGCTACAAGCCGTACCGGTGCGCGCAGATCTTCGCGCGCGGTTTCGGCGACTGCAAAGACAAGGCGACGCTCATCGTAACGATGCTGAACGCTCTCGGCATCAAGGCGACGCCGGTTGTCGTACGCACGCGATTCAAGGGGGACTTCGAGACGAGCCCGGCGAGCCTCGCGCCGTTCGACCATATGATCGTGTACGTCCCCTCGCTGGACCTTTACCTGGACGGGACGGCGGAATACACCGGCTCGCTCGAGATTCCGGCAATGGACCGAGGGGCGCTCGCCTTCCAGGTGAACGAGGGCAACCCAAAGCTCGTGCACTTGCCCGACCCTCCCGCCTCCGACAGCGTCAATTCCCATCGGCTCGAGGCGACGCTCTCTTCCGACGGCGCCGCGCAAATCGACTGGCGCACCGAGGTGAGTGGCTACCAAGCCTCCGAGTGGCGCGTGCGCTTCCATGCGGAAGCGACGCGCAAGCAGCGCGCGCAGCAGCTCATCGCGTCGGACATGCCCGGCGGCGAGGTGACGGCGGTCGAGACGAGCAACCTCGAGGACATCGAGCAGAAAGTGAGGATGCGCGTTCGCGGCAGGGTTCCGTCCTTCGCGCGCATCGACGGCGACAAGCTGACGGTGCCGCTCGGCGTGCGAGAGCACATGGTGCGGGACTATGCGCCGGAAACGTCGCGCAAGCTCGACGTGAACCTCATCGTGCAGTGGACCGACGAGGACGATTGGATGGTGCATTTGCCTACGGGCGCGAAGGTAAAGGCGCTTCCCGCGCCGTCGAAAGGTTCGAGCCCCTTCGGCTCGTACGAGGTGAGCGTCGATTCGAACGAGGGCATGCTGCGCGTGAAAACGAGAGTGACGATGAGTCGGTCGCGGATCACGCCGAACGAATACCCGGCGTTTCGTGCGTGGTGCGAAGAGGTGGACAGAGCGCTCGGGTCGCACGCACAGGTGATCCTTCGATGAAGCAATTGGTCGCGGTCTGCGCGGTGGCGGTGCTCGTGGGGTGCGGTGCCGTGTCGAAGGAGACTGCGTCTGCGGCCTCGCTTGCAGGGCTGCGAGCGAAGGCCGACGAGTCGAAGGACGGGGAAGCAGTCGGGCGCTGGGCGATGGGAGAGATGTTTGCCCCCGGCGGGAGCGCTGAGCGGGCGCGTGCGGCGCGAAGGAGGCTCGAGGCGATTCCCCATCGCGGGATGTGGGGCAGCCTCGCGCGAGCCATATTCGACGAGGCCCACGGGGATCCGCGCTCCGCCGCGGCGTCCTACGTGGAGGCCCTTACGGCGGCTTCGACGAACGCCGAGCCGGAGGCGGCGCTCATCGGATGGTTCGGGGCTCGCCACCTGCTGGGGCTGCGCGGGTCGGTGGCGGAGCTCTTCGCTCAACACCGTACCGTATTCGACTCGCTGCTCGCTCATCCGGGCAATTTGGGCTGGCGCGCCGTCGCAGAGCTGGAAGACTGGCGGGCGCTCGAGGTCTACGATCGGAACGAGCAGAAGGCCGACGCCTATGACGCCGAGGTCGAGCGGCGCATGGGGTGCGCGCGCGGCGTTCGTATCGCCGGCCCCTTCGGCCACGGCGTCACCGCGGATCGTGCGAAGTCGTTTCCCGCGGAGCTGCCTGCGCCGTGGCCCGTCGCGTGGAAGGCGGACGAGGTGCGTGGAAGCGTGCCGCGGGTGCTCTCGGTGGCGCAGAGCCGGTGCCTCACGGCGGCTGAGGACCAGGTGCAGGAGGGCATCTTCTACGCGCAAACGTTCTTCTCGACGTCAGGCGAGCGCGAACTCATCGTGGCCGTGCAGGGCGCGGTAGACGTGTGGGTCGACGACATGCTCGTCTTGTCGCGCGGGGTGGAGCAGTGGGGGTCGTGGCAACGGTTCGGCGCGCACTTGCTGGTGGGCGCGGGCCGGCACCGAGTGCTCGCCCGACTGCTCGCGCCCGCGGCGAGCGTGCGGTTGCTCAATCCCGACGGAACGGGCGCGGGCCTCGATGCGGACGGCGACGACCACCCGCTGTACTCGGGCGCTTCGCCCGTCACTCTCGGGGATCCGAATCCGCTCGACCCCTTCGTCCGAGCCGCCGCGCAGGGGGACCGGATGCTCGCGGGTTCGCCGCTGGCAACGGCGCTTGCCGCGTTCGACGCGTTCACAGACCAAGCCGACGACGTCGCGGCAACTCTCATCGCGCCGCTCCTCTCGCAGCCGAACGCCGCCGCGCTTGCCCTCCAGATGGCCTCGACCTTCGCCCAAGGGGACCCGGCGTTCTCCGACGACGCCCGGACAGCGCGGGCGCGCGCGTTCCGCGCGAGGGCGCTCGAGAAGGATGCGAACTTGTGGGAGTCGCGCCTCTTGACGATCCTCGAGGACGCCGAGCAGCGCGGGCTCACGGAGGGAGTCGAGCCTTTGCGCAAGATGGTGGACGAAGTGCCGATGGAGGCCGACGTGCTCGGGCAACTTGCGCGTCTCTACGATCGGCTGGGCTGGCGCGGCGAGCAGGTGCGCGCCCTCGCCGATCTTGCCGCGCGTTTCCCCGATGACACCGATTCGTTGCGCGCTTACCTCGACGCGCTCGACGACCTCGGGCCTGCAGCGGAGGCCGACCACGTGGCGGCGCGAATCAAGAAGCTCGACCCGGACGCCGAGGTCGACGTCGATCGCGCACTTGCGCGGCACGACTACAAGGCCGCGGTCGTCGAGCTCGAGCGACTCCAGAAACGCCGGCCTGATCGCAAGGACGTTGCGTCGCGCATCGCCGACGTTCTCGCGCGCTCTGGCGATCCAAGCGCTGCGGCAAGCCAGATCGAGAAGGCGCTCAAGAAGAATCCGCGCGACGCCGAAGCGCGCTTTCGCATCGCCGATCGTGCCTACGCCAGAGGCGAGTCCGGGGCGCTGCGCCGAGCGGTCGCGGCCGCCCTTCAAGCCGGGGCGAGCGACGACGAGCTACGCACGGCGATCGACCTCATCGAGGGTGCGACGGATCTCGAGCCGTTCCGCGTCGACGGCATGGCCGTGGTCCGGGACTTTGCGGCGTGGGAGAGGGCAGGCCACCACATGGATGGCACGGCGGCGCGCGTGCTCGACTACGCCGCGACGTGGGTGCACGACGACGGATCGAGCGAGATGCTCGAGCACGAAATCCAGAAGATCCAGTCGGAGGAGGCGATCAATAGCGAGTCCGAAACGTCGCCTCCTTCGGGCCTCGTCCTGCACCTCCGCGTCATCAAGCCCGACGGTCGTATCCTCGAGCCGGAACCCGTCGCGGGAAAACCAACTTTGACCATGCCGCACCTCGAGGTGGGCGACTACCTCGAAGTCGAACACATCAGCCCGCAGGCAGGCGACGGCGCGAAGGGGCGCATTTATCGCAGCCCTCACTGGTTTTTCCGGGAGGCCGACAAGGGTTACTGGCGCAGCGAGTTCGTGGTCGTGACGCCGTCGGATCGCGAGCTGGAGATCGAAACGCGCGGAAAAGTTCCCCCGCCCACGACCAGGCCTCTCGGGCGGTTCGTCGAACGACGCTGGCGCGTCGACCTGAGCCCTCCGGCGGTGATGGAGCCTGCGAGCGCGCCCATCACGGAGTTCTTGCCGAGCGTCCGCGTCGGGTGGGGCGTGTCGCTCGAGGCGATGGTCGCTCAGGCGGCCGACGCCGTGGTCGACGAAACGCCGCTCGATCCACGGTTGCGCGCCAAGGCGCTCGACGTCGTCCGCGGAGTGTCCCCGAGCGCGATCGACGAACGGGCGCGCGTGGCCTACCGGTGGGTGCTCGACCACGTGCAGGACGGCAAGGACACCGACGGCCGGCACGTGATGACGGGCGGGAGCGGTTCCCGCCAGGCTGCGTTCCGGTACATGCTGCGCCTCCTGGGGATCGATACCCACTTTGCCGTCGTCAAGAACCGGCTCGTCGCTCCACCGATCGGCAAGATGAGCGAGGTCGAGCAATACGACGCCCTCGTCATGCGGATCGCGGCCGAGCACGGCCCCCGGTGGTTGACGGTGCACGACAAGTTCGCACCGTACGGCTACGTGCCTGCCGAGCTCCGCGAACAGCCCGCTATCGTCCTCTCCGAGGGGACGCCGCATGAAATCGTGCATGCGCCGGGTGCGATTGACGGCGTGAAGTACGAGGGGCGGGCCGCGTTGCGCAGCGACGGAAGCGGGGTGCTGGACCTCGAACTTACCTTCAGCGGCAATCGCGGCATTGCCTGGCGGAACGCTCTCGACCAGGTCGCCCAGGCCAAGCTCTACGACTTCGTCGAGCGCGAGCTCGTCGCGCCGTCGTTTGCAGGGGGCCACGTGCGTGACCTCAAGGCGCAGGGCGCTGATCGGCCCGACGAGCCGCTGCTCATGAAGCTGAAGATCGAGGTGCCGGAACTCGCGAAGGTCGTTTCCGGCGGGCTCGAGCTGCATCCGCCGTTCGCGCCTCGCCTCGGGCAGCTCGCTGCGCTTCCCGAGAGGCACACGCCGATGCTCCGCCCAAGCCACTGGTACTCCGAAGTGCACGTCGAAGTGACGCTCCCTCCCGGCGCAAAGGCGTCCGCCGACATCTCCCATGGCCAAACACGCGACGGGGACGCCGTCGTCACGGTGAAGGACGCCGCGGGAGGCTCGGGTTCGATCGTGTTCGACCGCGTGATCGATCTGCCTGCCGGGCGCGTCGAGCCGGGTGCAGAGTACGCGGCTTGGCAGAAGTTCGTCCGCGACACGGACACGCTCATCGCACGCGACGTGCTCGTCACCAAGTGACGCCGGGCCCTCGACGCTTGGACCAAGCCGCTAACCATAGAAGCGCTCCCCGCGCTTCGCCATCTGCACGAGGAGCGGCGCCGGGCGCCATCGCTCCCCGAAGCGGTCAGCGTATCCTTGCACGCGGCGCAGCACCTCGGCCGCCCCCAGCACGTCGACATACCGAAAGGGGCCCCCACGGAACGCCGGAAACCCGATGCCGAAGATCGCCGCGACGTCTCCGTCCCGGGGGCTGAGGAGCACGCCCTCCCCGAGACAACGAATCGCCTCGTTGACCATCGTGAGCGCGCACCGCATCTGGATCTCCTCGACCGGCACCCGCCTGGTCGGAGTGACGCCGAGGAGCGTGTAAACGCTCGGGTCCACGAGCCGCCGCCCGTTCATGCCGTCATAGCGATAGATGCCCCTACCGTGGCTGCGGCCCTTGCGTTCGTCTGCCTGGAGCTTGGCCACCACTCCGATTGGAGTCATCCGCTCCCCGAAGGCAGCCTGCAAGCTATGGCTGACCCGCACCGCGAAGTCGATCCCCACGTCATCGAGGAGCGTCAGCGGCCCGGCCGCGAAGCCCCAGTCGATCATCGCCGCGTCCACGGCGTCGATGGCGACGGCCTCGGTCACGAGGTGAAGGGCCTCGTTCGTCATCGGCGCGAGGGCTCGTGTCGTGTAAAAGGCAGGGCTGTCTTTGACGACGACCACCGTTTTGCCCTGCGTCTTGCCGAGGGCCACGGCGGTCGCCACGGCCCACGGTGCCGTCTTGTCGGCTCGCGCGACCTCGAGCAGCGGCACCTTCGGGATCGGGCTGAAATAGCGCACGCCGAGGACCCGCTCCGGGTGCCGCGCCGCCTGCGCGAGCTTCGCGATCGACGTCGACGACGTATGCGTCAAGTAGACGCACTCGGGGGACAAGAGTGCCTCGACCTCCTCCAAGACGGCCTGCTTCGACGCGAGGTCGTCGGAGATTGCCTCGATGACCACATCGGCCAGGGCCAGCCCGGAGAGGTCCGCGGTCGCCGAGAGTCGCGCAAATGCCGCGTCGGCCTGGAGGGCGGTGACGGTACCCCGCTCGACGCGTCGGTCGACGAGATCCCGCACGGTCTTGAGCGCCTGGCCCACCGAGGCATCGTCTCGCTCCCTCAGCCGGACCGGGATGCCCGCGTTCACGGTGACGTACGCGATCTCGCTCCCGGTTCTTCCCCCACCCAGGACGGCGACGCGCCCCACCTCTCTCGCGGCGGCCTTCTCTTCCACCCCCGACTCTTTGTCGAGCGATTTGCGCGCGAAGAAGAGGTCGATCAACCTGTGCGCAGTCTCGCTGACCACGAGATCCCCGAAAGCCTTCGCCTCGAGCTTCGCTGCAGCGTCGAAGCCGCGGATGGCGAAGCGATCGAAGACGTTGACGATGCGCGCGGGCGCAGGATAGTGCGCGAGCGCCGGGGAGCGCGCGCGCTTGCGGGCCTGCCACAGTACTAGCGCCTTGCCGATGGCCGTGTGGTCAAGCGCCATGGCCTGGAGTTGGAGGCGACGCTCGCGCGGCGGAGGCAGGTGACCGACGAGCGCTTTCGCGCGGCGCTTGGCGACGTCCTGCAGGATGGCGCGCGGGCAAATATCGTCGACGAGCCCGAGGCGCTGTATCTGCTGCGGCGTGAGCTCGCGGCCGCTCAGCGCCAGGTCGATGGCCGCGCGAAGCCCGGCGCGTTGCGCAACTCGAAGCATGCCATTGCCGGCTGCGCACAGTCCGAGCTGCACCTCGGGGAGCCCAAACAGCGTCTTCGGATCGTCGGTCGCGACGATGGCGTGGCATGCGAGCGCGAGCTCGAAGCCCCCACCGAGCGCCGCGCCGTGTACCGCTGCCACGATCGGCTTCTTCAGCCCATCGAGGCGGCGCATCGTCTTGGCCGTCTGCAGCGCGAGGCGCTCGGCGTCGGTCGCGAACTTGATCGACTTGAGCATCGCGATGTTCGCTCCCACGACGAAGCTGTCGGGCTTGCCGCTGACGATGACGGCTGCTGCGATGCTGGCGTCCTGCTCGACGCGGTCGATGATGGCGTCGAGCTGTGCGCTGAACGCGGGCGTGATGGTGTTGTGTTGATCGCTGGGGTGATTGAGCGCGATGAACGCGACCCCGTCGCGCCTCGCGTCGAGCGTGACGATCATCGCATCGCCGCGCTCCGGAGACGACGCGAGTGCGCTCACGAGGCCGCATCGAGGACGACCGCGGCCCCGAGCCCTCCTGCAGCGCAGCCCGTCGCGAGCCCGAGCCCTCCTCCTCGCCTGCGCAGCTCGTGAAGGACGGTGGTGACGATGCGGGCGCCGGTGGCGGCAAAGGGATGGCCGATCGCAATCGAGCCGCCGTGTACGTTGAAGCGGTCGGTGTCGACCTCGCCGACGGCCTCGCTTCGCCCGAGCTCCGACTGAGCGAACTTCTTCGACGCGAAGAGCTTGAGGTTGCAGAGTACTTGCGCGGCGAACGCCTCATGCATGTCGACGAGAGCGACGTCCTTCATCTTCACGCCGGCGGCGTCGAGCGCCTTGGGCGCGGCATATGCCGGCCCACTCAGCATCCACCCCTTCGGGTCGACGGCCGAATATGCCCAGGACCGCAGGAAACCGAGCGGCTCGTAGCCCAACGCCTTCGCCTTTGACTCGGTCATCAGAAGCAGCGCGCTGGCGCCGTCGGTGAGGGGCGACGAATTGCCCGCAGTGACTGTGCCGTATTTCGCGTCGAACGCCGGCTTCAGCTTGGCGTACTCTTCGGGCGTCGAGTCCTTCCTGACGACGTTGTCGCAAGCGATCGGGCGATCGAACGTGGGCGGAGGAACGACGTGCATCACCTCCTCGACGAAGACACCGCTCTCCCATGCTTTGGCGGCGCGCTGGTGGCTCCCGTGAGCGTACGCGTCCTGATCCTCGCGTGCGATGCCTGCTTCTTTGGCCATCTTCTCCGCGCTCTCGCCCATGAGCAGGCCTGTCGACGGCTCGCGCGCGGCGGGTAGCACGGGTAGAAGGTCCTTTGGGGAGAGCGACGCGAACGCCTTCACCCGGTCGCTCCAGGTCGAGGCCCTGCTCGCACGAAGCAGCGAGCGCGCCAGGGGTTTGCTCATCGTGATCGGCACATCGCTCGCGCTGTCGGCGCCGCCGGCGATGGCGACGGAGCACTGCCCGGCCAGCATCGCCTCGGCCGCACTCGTCATCGCCTGGAAGCTCGTCGCGCAGGCACGGCTCACGCTGAAAGCTTGCACGCCGCGCGGCATCCCCGTCCCCAGCACGATCTCACGCGCGACGTTCGCAGCCTCGATGCTCGGGACCACTTGGCCGTAGACGACGAGCTCCACCTCCGCCGGGTCGAGCTCTGCTCGCGCCAAGAGCTCACGCACGACCAGGCGCCCGAGGTCGAGGGCGCTCATGCTCGCGTAAGCGGTCGTCTGTCGCGCAAATGGGGTGCGGAGGCCGCTTACGATAGCGATGCGCTCGCGTCGAGCCGTGGACGCACTGTTCGTGACCACCCTCCTTGCACCCATGGCCCCCTTCTTTGACGTTGCTGACGCAAGGTGTCAACCGAACGCATCCGCTCGTTCCGCGGCCGAAACCAAAATGGCCCATGCCGCTCGGCGGCCTGGATGTGCTAAGTCGCGAGATTCCGAGGGTCGAAAGGAACGCGTGAGGATGGGCCATCTCAGGGAAGCACTCACCGCCGAGTCGAAGCGGAGCGCCGTGGTGGACGATTGTCTCGCTCTCATCGACGCAGAGGTCGCCGACAAGGGCGGCCTCACCGGGTTCGCGATCAAAGCCGGATACAAGACGGTGCAGGGCATCAAGCCCGGCTTTGTCAGGCAGGTCGTCAGCGACCTTTTGCCCGAGTTCGCTCGCGCGCTCGAGCCCCTTTACGAGGAGGCCCGGGCGAGCGGACGCTCCGTACGCGAGCATTTTGGAGCCAATACCCCCCGCGTGGCCGACGCCCTCCTGTCCATCACCGACGAGAAGGCGAGCCGGAGCAAGAGCGGCCTGGTGAAGGGCACCTACGAAAAGCTCCGGGGCAGCGCCAAGAAGAACGTCGAGGCCGCGGTCCCGCGCCTGGGGGCGATGATCGAAAAGCACGCTCCGTGAGCTCTCCTCTCGAGGTGCCCGCCGGTCCCCTCAATGGGCCAATGATGCCTCCCGTTCCGTGACGGAGCGGCCCAAGCCGTGAGCCGTCCCCAAGACGGGGTCGGCATTCGCCGCCCCTGCTCGCCGGCAGCGCGCGTAAGCTGCCGGCCCGAATGAAGCAACCTGCTCAAATCAAGCCGCCCGAAGGCAAGCTCGGCGTGCTCCTCCCCGGCCTCGGCGCGGTGGCGACGACGACGATAGCCGGCGTCCTTCTCGCACGTAAGGCAAAGGCGTTGCCGATCGGATCGCTCACGCAGATGGGGACGATCCGACTCGGAAAACGGACCGAGAAAAGGATGCCCGCCATCGCCGACTTCGTTCCGCTCGCGAAGCTCGCGCAGCTCGAGTTTGGCGCGTGGGACATTTTCCCCGACGACGCCTTCGAAGTGGCGGAGCACGCAAAGGTGCTCGACCGCGACCACATCGGACAAGTCAAGGACGAGCTGTCCACGGTCAAGCCGATGGCCGGGGTGTTTTATCCGGGCTACGTGCGGCGCCTCAACGGCACGCATACGAAGAGCGCTGCCAGCAAGCGCGACATGGTCGAGCGCGTCCGCGAAGACATTCGCGCCTTCAAGCGTGAGCGCGGGTGCGACCGGATCGTCGCCGTGTGGTGCGGCTCGACCGAGGTCTTCCTCGAGCCGACCGCGGTCCACGCCACCGTGCGGGCGTTCGAGGCCGGTCTGCGCAGCGACGACCCAGCAATCTCCAACGCGCAGATCTACGCCTGGGCGTGCATCGAGGAGGGGGTTCCTTTTGCGAACGGAGCGCCCAACCTCTGTGTCGACTTCCCGGCCGCCTGGTCCCTGGCTCGCGAGCGGCAAGTCGCCCTCGCGGGCAAGGACTTCAAGACTGGCCAGACGCTAATCAAAACCATCCTGGCACCCGGCTTCAAGGCACGCCTGCTCGGCCTCCACGGCTGGTACAGCACGAACATCCTCGGCAACCGCGACGGCGAGGTGCTGGACGACCCGCAGAGCTTCCGCACGAAGGAGGTCTCCAAGCTCGGAGTCCTGGAGCACATCTTGCAGCCTGACCTCTACAGGCAGCTCTATGGAGAGCTCGTGCACAAAGTTCGGATTGATTACTACCCGCCCCGTGGCGACGCGAAGGAGGGATGGGACAATATCGATTTGTTCGGATGGCTGGGCTATCCGATGCAGATCAAGGTCAACTTTCTCTGCCGGGACTCGATCCTTGCGGCGCCGCTCGTCCTCGACTTGGCGCTCTTCCTCGACCTCGCCCAGAGAGCGGGCCTTCAGGGGACGCAAGAGTGGCTCAGCTTTTACTTCAAGAGCCCGATGACCGCGCCCAACCTCTACGCGGAGCACGACCTCTTCATTCAGCTGACGAAGCTGAAGAATACCCTCCGCTGGATGATGGGCGAGGAGGTTATCTCCCATCTAGGCACGGAGTACTATGATTGAGGATGGCGGCGAATCGCTCGGGCCACTGCGGCCCCTGCGCGGTGCAATTGTAGGCTACGGCTTCATCTCCGAGCACGGGCACCTTCCCGCATACGCCGCCTTGAGGCACGGCGCGAGCAGCTTCGAAATCGTCGCTGTCGCCGATTGCTGCGCCAAGCGGCGCGAGCGTGCGCACGAAGCGCTGCCGCTCGCGCGTATCTACGAGAGCCACGAAGCCTTGCTCGAGTCGGAGCGCGGAAGCGTCGACTTCATCGACGTGACGACGCCTCCGCATGACCATGCTCGCGTCGCTCGAGATGCGCTGGCACGCGGCGTCCACGTGCTCTGCGAGAAGCCGCTTGCGACCACGGGAGAGGACGCGAGGTCGATGGTAAACCATGCGCTCGAGATGAGGCGCGTGCTCTTCCCTTGCCACAACTACAAGCACGCTCCCGTCGTCAAGGCGGTGCGTCGTATGCTCGACGTCGGGCTCGTGGGTAAGGTGAAGCTCGTGACGCTTCAGACGTTCCGCAACACCCACGCGAAGGGCGTGGGGGAGTGGCGCCGGGATTGGCGGCGCGAAAGGCGGCTGTCGGGCGGCGGGATCGCGATGGACCACGGCAGTCATACCTTCTATCTCGCGTTCGACTGGATCGGCGAATACCCGATGTCCATCACCGCGAAGATGTCGGCTTCGGGGGACTTCGACACCGAGGACAACTTTTCGTGCGCGATGACGTTTCCCACTGCCACGGCGACGGCGCACCTCTCGTGGACCGCCGGCGTTCGAAAGGTCATCTACACGATCCACGGGGAGCGCGGAGCGGTGCGCGTCGAGGACGACGACCTGGAGGTTGCCGTCATGAACGGCGAGGAGACGCACGGCCCCGCGCACTGGGAGGTCAAGAACATGCGCGTCGTTTCCGAATGGATGGACGCCAGCCACGCCGGGTGGTTCCGTTCCATACTCGGCCAGTTCGCCGCAGCCATTGCGACGAACGACTTCGCGAGCCGCGAGACGGAGGCGAGCGCTCGCTGCGTGGAGCTCATCACGACCGCATATGCGTCTGCGCTGGACGGGTCGCGCGAGCTCTCTCTGCGCCGGAGCCGACAACCATGATCGACGCAGCCTGCTCCATGACCCTCGCTGCCGTGCTCCTCGCGCTCGTCGTCTGCTACGCCGGCCGCGTATCGCAATCGGGGGTGTTCCGGCATGTCCGCGTGGATCGGGCCGGGGGGTCTCCCTTGCTCGCGAAAAGCGTCATGCAGATGGGGTACTGGGCGATGCGGCCGGTTGGGCGCGCGTGCGTCGCGGCGCGTCTCACGGCGAACGCGGTCTCGTGGGCCTCGCTCGCCCTCGCCGCTGCGGCGGGCCTTTCGCTGGCGCTGGGCAGCTTCGGCCTCGGTGCCGCCTTCGGCGCGGCGTCGGCCATTTGCGACGCGCTCGACGGCATGATCGCGAGGGAGACCGGAACGGCCAGCGACGCTGGCGAAGTGCTCGACGCGACGATCGATCGCTATGCCGAATTGTTCTTCCTGGGGGGGATTGCCTACTACGAACGGCCGGAACCGCTCGCGATGCTGCTGACGCTTTCGGCAATGGCCGGAGCCATCATGGTGAGCTACTCGACGGCGAAGGCCGAGGCGCTCGGGGTCGAGGTGCCGCGTGGCTGCATGCGACGTCAGGAACGGGCGGTCTACCTCATCCTCGGCGCCGCGCTCGTCCCTCCCGCCACGCTCATCGTCCACCGCGCCGGCCTGCCGGCTTGGTTCGTTCGCCTTCCCCTCTACGCAACGCTCGCTCTCGTCGGGCTCGTCGGGAACGTCTCGGCGGTCCGACGTCTTCGCGGCGTGGCGGAGGCGCTGCGCGCGCCTCGGCCCCGTCACACTCCGCAAGACTGCGCCGAGGCGCTCGCGAGGGACGCGCATGCGGCCGCCGGCGACGCGTTCCGCTGAGCCGCGCTCTCGCGTCTGGCAAACGCTCGCTCGGCACCAGATCGGGGCGCTGGCCGCGACGCTCCTCGACTTCAGCGTCATGGTGGTGTGCGTCCAGCGCCTCGGCCTGTCGGCGGTGACCGCGACCGCCATCGGCGCGAGCGTCGGAGCCGTGACCAACTTCCTCCTCGGGCGCGCCTGGATCTTCCGGCGGCACTCCGGCCACTGGGCCGGGCAAGCCACCCTCTATGCGCTCGTCTCGGGCGGTGGGGCGGGGTGCAATACGCTCGGGGAACACCTGATGCACGACGTCGAGCACGTGCAGTACGTCGAGGCCAGGGCGCTCGTATCGGTGGCGGTGAGCCTGCTATGGAGCTTCCCGATGCAGAGGCGTTTCGTCTTTCGCGAGGGCCGAGCCCAATGATGGCCTCGCAGCGGAAGGACGTTCGTCAGCGCAAGACTCCGAGCAACCAGACGGTCCAGCTGCGTACGTCCGTCCCGGGCCCCAAGAGCCGAGCTTTGCGCGCGAGGGAAGATGCTCACATCGCGCCGGGGCTTCAAGGCTACGCGCTCATGGCGGGAATTGCGGTCGACCACGCGGAGGGGAGCGCAGTCACCGACGTGGACGGCAACACGCTCCTCGACCTCATCGGTGGCATTGGCGTGAACGCGCTGGGGCATGCGCATCCGCGCGTCGTCGAGGCCATCCAGCGGCAGGTCGCAAGCGCCCACGTGGGCTCTTTCACGAGCGAGGCTCGGGTGAACTTGGTCGAACGCGTGGCAGCCCACCCGCCTGCTCCCGGGGTCCACCGGCTCCAGCTCTATTCGGGCGGCGCAGAGGCGGTCGAGAGCGCGCTCCGGCTCGCGAAGAGCGCCACGGGGAAGCACGAGTTCGTATCGTTCTGGGGCGCCTTCCATGGAAAGACCATGGGCGCGCTGAGCCTGATGGGGTCGACGTACAAGGAGGGCCTCGGGCCGATGGCGCCCGGCGCGCACCTGATCCCCTACGCCGACTGCTATCGCTGCCCCATTGGGGCGACGTACCCATCCTGTGGCCTCGGTTGCCTCGAGGTCGGCCGCAGACAGCTGAAGAACGCCGGCGCCGGTGCCGTAGCGGCTGTCGTCGTCGAGCCCATGCAAGGGACCGCGGGCAACGTCGTACCGCCCGACGACTTCCTTACCGCCGTGCAGTCGTTCACCAAGGACCTCGGTGCCCTGCTCATCGCGGACGAGATGATCACCGGGTTTGGGAGGACCGGGACATGGTGGGGGGTGGAGCACTCGGGCGCGGTCCCCGACGTCGTCACGATCGGCAAGGCGTTCGGCGGGGGCTTTCCGCTCTCCGGGCTTCTCACGCGCGACGACATCGCGAGCGCGGCGCCGTGGAGCGCGCCGAGCGGCTCCTCTTCGAGCTACGGCGGCAACCCGCTCGCAGCCGCTGCAGGAGCCGCCGCGGTGTGCGCCATCGAGGACGAGGAACTCGTCGAGAACGCGCGCGACGTCGGAGGCGCAATGCTCGAGGCGCTCCGCTCTTTCGTCGACGACTACCCGTTCGTTGGGGCCGTGCGCGGGCGCGGCCTGCTTCTCGGGATCGAGCTCGTTGCCGACAAGAAGACGAAGGAGCCTCTTGCCCGGCGCGTCACACGGCGCATCTTCGATGCTTGCCTCGAGCGCGGCCTCCTCACGATGGCGTACGCGCCGAGCTTTCGAATCCAGCCCGCGCGCACGATCGACCTCGCCACCGCGATGAACGCCGTGGCGATACTCCGCGACGTCTTCGACGCGATGAAGGATAGCGAGCGGTGGAAGCCATAGCGCGGATCCTCGCGCGGCTCTGGAGGCACCTTCGCGCCCTCTGGCCCGGCTCGACGATCCTGACGCCGGTGCCCTTCGTCGCGCACGGCGTTTGGGTTGCGTGCAGCGGGCGCTTTTCCTGGGAGAACGCCGTCATGCTGCCGGCGGTGCTCTTGCTCTACTGCTACGGCCCCCGCACGAAAAGGCTATTTCTCGGCATCTACCCGCTGGGGCTCGTCGGTCTCTTTTACGACACGATGCGCGTCGTGGAGAACATGGGAGTAAACCCGGGCACTGTGCACCTCTGCGATCTGCGCGCCCACGAGATGGCGCTCTTCGGGATCACCTCGGGCGGGCAGCGGATGACGCTCCACGATTGGTTCCAGACGCACTGGTCCCCGGCGCTCGATCTCTTGTGCGCTTTGCCGTATGCGGCCTTCATCTTCGTCTGCTTCGGGTTCGCCGTCTGGCTTTACTTCCGCGATTACCCGAGAATGCTGCGCTTCGGCTGGTGCTTCTTCGCCCTGAACGTCGCGGGATTCCTCACCTATCACCTCTACCCCGCCGCCCCGCCCTGGTACTTCCACGCGCATGGTTGCGTCGTCGACATGGCGGCGCGCGCGAGCGAGGGGCCGAACCTCGCTCGCGTCGACGCGATGCTCGGCGTCCACTACTTTGCGGGCATGTACGGTCGCGCCAGCGACGTCTTCGGCGCGATGCCCAGCCTGCACTGCGCGTATGCGTGCATCGTCCTTTTGGAAGGTTGGGCAGTCTTCGGCAAGGCGTGGCGTGCGGCGAGCATTGCCTTTTTTCTGCTCATGGTCTTCGCGGCCGTGTACCTCGACCACCACTGGGTGCTCGATGCCGTGGCCGGCGTCGGCTATTGCCTCGTGGTCGTGGGCGCCACGAGAGCCGTGACCCACGTGCGCAGCGCGCGGAGGGCCCGCGCCGTCGCGATCCTCGACGCGCCGAGCGCCTCGAACGGGGCCTTGTGAAACGCACGACCCTTCGCTTCAGCTGGGCGCTCGCGACCTGGTTCGGATGCGGCTTCGCGCCCATCGCGCCGGGGACGGCCGGGACGCTCGGGGCTCTGCCGCTCTACCTCGTCGCCGTCCACGTGGGTCGAGGGGGCCTGGGGCTCGCGATCGTCGCGGTGACCTCGCTCGGGATCTGGGCCGCGTCGTGCGTGGCGCGCGAGCTCGAGCAGAAGGACCCGCAGCTCATCGTCATCGACGAGGTCGCCGGAATGCTCGTGACGATGCTCCCGGTCCACGAAGCTTCCGCCCGCGCGCTCGTCGCCGGGTTCTTTCTTTTCCGCTTCTTCGACATCGTCAAGCCGTGGCCCGTGCGCAGCCTCGAGAAGCTGCCGGGCGGCTGGGGGATCGTCCTCGATGACGTTGCGGCAGGCCTCATGGGCGCCGCCGTGATGGCGATGCTCGGGGCGGTACGGGTCCTTCCGTGACGCCCGCTGGAAGCGGGCCGCGCTCGCGGGCGTTCGTCGATTTCACGCTGCGGTGGGGGCCGTGGCTTTGGGCGATCGCGATCGGGCTCGCCGTGCCCGCGACTTGGCGGACCGTCGAGCTCTACGCACACCTGCGGAGCGAGCTCGAGCAGCTCCTCCCCACGACGGCTCCCAGCGTCCTCGCGATCGACGAGCTTCGCGCGCGTGTGCCCGGTCTCCAGCACTTGGGCGTCCTGGTCGACGCAGGCGACGAGCGGAACCTGCCCGCCGCCGAGCGCCTGATCGACGATCTCGCGGCGCGCGTGCGCGCCTATCCGCCCGAGCTTGTGTCCGCCGTGCGCACGGGGCAATCCGAGGAGCGTAAATTCCTCGAGGCTCACGCGCCCCTCTACTTGGACCTGGCCGATCTCCTGAAGATCCGGGAGCGCGTCGAGGCCCGACGCGACTGGGAGGTGTCCAAAGAGCAAGGCGCGCTTCTGGACGAAGACGAGCCCCCGCCTCCGCTCGACTTCAACGACATCGAAGCGAAGTACGAGGAGCGCACCCGGGCGACCAAGCGCTTCGATGACGACCGCTTCGCTAGTCGCGCCCAGCACGTGGCGCTCATGCTCATCGAGGTCGGCTCTTTCCACACGGGACACGCCTACGGTGAGGCGCTCCTCCGGCGCGTCAAGGCCGACTTGGCCGCGCTTCGCCCGGAGTCGTACGCGCCCGGCATTCGCATCGGCTTCACGAGCGACGTGGCCATCAACGTGGAAGAGACTGAGGCCCTGCTCGCCGATTTGTCGTTCTCGAGCGTCGTCGTCGCCGCGCTCGTGGTCGGCGTCATCGTCTTTTACTTCGAGTGGTGGAAGAGCATCGTCATTCTTCTTTCGCCGCTGCTCCTCGCGACGGTCGCCGCCTTCGCGCTCGCCTCGCTCCCGCCCTTCCGGGTGACGGAGCTCAACTCGAACACCGCCTTCCTCGGCTCGATTATCGTCGGGAACGGGATCAACTTCGGCATCGTCCTCCTCGCTCGGTACGCGGAAGAGCGCCGGCGCGGAGTCCCGTCGCGTGACTCGCTCGTCGTCGCCGTATCGGGAGCGCGCACCGGTACGCTGTCGGCCGCGCTCGCTGCGGGGGTCTCGTACGCGTCGCTGGCGCTCACGGACTTTCGCGGGTTCCGGCAGTTCGGCTTGATCGGCGGGCTCGGGATGGTGCTCGCCTGGGTGCTGGCATTCGTGCTCGTCCCTCCTCTCGCGCACTGGATCGATCGCGCCCCGCACCTCCCGACGACGCGCGTCTCGCTCATGGCCCCTCTTGCAGCCTTCTTGAAATCGCGGCCCTCCACCGTCGTGGCGGTCGTCGCGGCGCTCGCCCTCGTCGCCGGCTGGCAAGTGCGATCCTTCGGCTCGTCGCAGATCGAGACCGATTTCTCGAAGCTCCGGCGAGCGGACACGTGGAAGACCGGAGAGGGATATTGGGGCCGCAAGATGGACGCCCTGCTCGGCACGTATGTGACCCCCACGGTGATCCTCGCAGACGATGCGGAGCAGGCGCGGGCGATCGCGCGCGCCGTCAGGAGGGAGCGCGAGAGCGCGCCTCTCTCGGAGATGATCGCGAGCGTCCGAACCCTCGACGACGTCGTCCCGCCCGATCAGGGGGCAAAGCTGGCGGTGATCGCGGCGGTTCGGGAGGACTTGACCCCGAAGATCCGAGCGTCCCTGACCGACGCGCAGAGGAGAAAGGTCGAGCGCTTCATCGGGAGCGACAGGCTGTCGCCCGTGACGACCGCGAACGTGCCGGAGACGTTCACGATGGGGCTCCGCGAGCGCGACGGCACGCTCGGCCGGACGGTGCTCGTGTTCCCGAAGCCGGGGCGGCTGCTCTGGGAGGGGCCGGCCCTCGCGGAGTTCGTCTCCCGTCTACGCGAGGCCGCGGCAACGACGGTGCGGCCGGGCGAGCGACCTGGACGCGTAGCGGGCGGGCTGGCGCTCTCGAACGACATCCTCGCTTCGGTACGCCGGGACGGTGCACTGGCGAGCGGCGTCGCGTTCGCCGGAGTGATGACCGTCGTCGTCCTCGTCCTTCGAGGGACCTGGCCGACGCTGCTCGTCCTCGGGTCATTGCTGCTGGGAGTCCTATTCATGGCCGCGGGCGCGATGGCCCTCGGGATCAAGATCAACTTCGCGAACTTCATCGCGTACCCAATCACCTTCGGCATCGGCGTCGACTACTCGGTGAACGTGGCGAGCCGATGGGAGCTCGAAGGCCGTCGAGCGATGGCCGGCGTGGTGCGTACGACGGGCGGAGCCGTCGCGCTCTGCTCGTCGACCACGATCATCGGGTACTCGTCGCTTCTCCTGGCGCAGAATCGAGCGCTCTTCCTCTTCGGCCTGCTCGCCATCCTCGGGGAGGTCGCGTGCCTGTCGACGGCCCTCATCGCTCTGCCCGCTCTCGTCGAGTGGGCGATCGAGCGGCGCTCCACGTAGCGAGCCGCTTCTTGCAAGCGCCGGGCGGCTTCGTTAGGAGGCTTGCTCATGGCCAAGCTCGTCGAGGGCGTCCACCGTTTCCGGGCAGACTACTTCAACAAGAACCGAGAGCTCTTTCGCGCGCTCGCCCAACGCGGCCAGCGCCCGGAGACTCTCTTCATCACGTGCTCGGATGCACGGATCGACCCGAACCGCATCACCGACTCGGCGCCCGGGGACCTTTTCATCGTGCGCAACGTCGGGAATATCGTGCCGCAGCTCACGCTGCCGGGAGGCACGTCCGCCGCGCTAGAGTACGCCGTCGAAGTGCTCGAGGTGTCGAACGTCGTCGTGTGCGGACACACGCACTGCGGCGCGATGCAAGCGCTGCTCGACCCCGAGCGCATCGAGGGTCTCCCGTACGTCCAGCGCTGGTTGTCCCAAACGATGCGTCTACGCGAGATCGTGGCGGATCGGTACGGAGAGCTCGACGGGATGGCGCGATGGACGGCTGCGGCCGAGGAGAACGTCTTGGTGCAGCTCGAGAACCTGCGCGAGTTCCCGTTCGTCGCGCGCCGGCTCGAAGCCGGGAAGCTTCATCTGAGCGGGTGGGTGTTCGCGATCGAAACGGGGGAGGTGCTCGCGTACGACCCTGCGTCAGGCCAGTTCGCCCCGATGACTCCCGTCGCGTCGCCTCCCGCGCACGAAGCCGTGGGAGCCGTGGTTGGCCGATGACGAGTCCCTTCGCCGAGGAGCACCAGAGCTTTCGAAGCACCGTCCGCAGCTTCGCCGAGCGCGAGCTCGCGCCCCACGCGGAAGAGTGGGAAAAAGACGAGCTCTTCCCGAACTGGGTGTTCAAGCGCGCGGGGGAGCTCGGCATCCTGAATGCTCATTACCCCGAGGACGTCGGGGGGGCTGGCGGAGATTTCTGGTTTAGCGTGGCGAAGAGCGAGGAGCTGCCGCGCTGCCAGATGGCCGGCGTGACGATGGGCCTGTTGGTGCAAGCCGACATGGCGACTCCCGTCATCGGGGACCTCGGCACGCGCGAGCAGAAGGAGGAGTTTCTGACGCCGGCCATCCGCGGAGAAAAGATCGCCGCGCTCGCGGTCAGCGAGCCGAACGCGGGGAGCGACGTGGCCGGGATCGAAACCGTCGCGCGCAAGGACGGCGATGACTACGTGATCCGTGGCGCCAAAACGTTCATTACGAACGGCACGCGCGCCGACTTCCTCACCGTCCTCGTCAAGACGAACCCTTCGGCCGGCGCCCACGGCTGCAGCTTCTTCCTCTTGCCGACGGCGACGGCGGGGTTTGCCGTCACGAAAAAGCTCCGCAAGATCGGAAACCACTCGAGCGACACCGCCGAGCTCTACTTCGACGACGTGCGTGTGCCCAAGCGCTACCTGCTCGGCGAGGAGAACATGGGGTTCATGTACCTCATGCAGAACTTTCAGAGCGAGCGCATCGTCGCGTGCACGAGCGCGGTGGCGAGCGGCGTGCTCATGTTCGAGGACGCCTTTCGGTACGGGCGCGAGCGCAAGGCCTTCGGCAAGCCGATCCTCAAGCGCGAGTACTGGCAGCAGAAATTCGTGGACCTCCTGGCGAAGCACGAGGCGGCGCGCGCCCTCGCATACCGCGGGGCGGATGCGTACAACGACGACAAGTTCGTCAAGCACGGGAGCATCTCGCTCGAGACGGTGAAGCTCATCTCGCTCGCGAAGGTGTTCGTGGGTGACGTCATGAGCGAAATCGCCGATCAGTGCCTGCAGTTTCACGGGGGCTGGGGCTACCTGGAGGAGTTCCGCGTCGCTCGGGCTTGGCGCGACCAGCGCCTTTTCCGCATCGGCGGCGGGACGACCGAGACGATGCGCTACTACGTGGCCAAGCTCATGGGCCTCTGATCACGCTTCTCCCGGCCCATCACGCGGCGCGCCTGCAAACGAGGCGCGCCTCCAGCAGCTGGAAAAGGATCTTGCAGGCGTCAAAGCTCGACATCTGACTTTGCGCCACGATTTCGCGGACCGTGCGCCGCCCGTCGACCATCTCCAGCACGCGCTGCTCCGGAGCGGCGAGCCGCTCCATGCCGGCGGCTTCCACGGCGACGGGGTCCCTCTGCAGCACCGCCTCGAAATCCCCCAGGCCCGCCTCGACCAAGTGCCACTCGTCGACGCGGCGAAAGCCCTCCATGACGAGAGACGCCACCGGGAGCCCGAGCTGGGCGCTCTCGGCCAGTGCCGGGAGCGGCTCGCGGCGGAACTCGAAGCGCCCGCGCGGCCAGCGCAGGACTTCGTAAATCAGTTCGCTCGATTGCCGCGCCAGGGCCTCGCGGAGCTGCTCGCGCGAGATGCGGCCCGTGTCGACCAGGAGATCTCCGAGGACGCGTCTCGCGCTAGGCTCCTCCGGGCCATGTTCATTCAAGACGGGGCGCTGCGTGGGGGCATTGTCGCGGAGCAGGCGATCGATGTCGTCGGCCGTGACGACTCCGTGCTCGACGAAGTAGCGCCCCAGGCGAAACTCGCGCCCGGCGCCGCGGGCCTGCACGAGGTCGATGAGGCCACTCCGGAGCGACAGCGTCATCTCGGTCTTGCCGTCGGTCACGAGAAGCAGGCCCGTTTGGGCCTCGATCTGAAGGAGCTGGAGCGCGGCTCCGATCGGGATGACGGACATGTCCCCCGCCAGGGCCGCACGCGAGGCGACCTCCACCGGCATGCGCAAGGGCTCGCCCGACTCGAAGTCCTCCGGGATCCCCGCCGCGAGCGCCTCGCCGCGCGCCCGCCATACCTCGGCGCGACGAAACGTATTCTCGATGACCGCGATGAGCGCCTGGGCGTCGAACGGTTTGGAGATGGCGTCGATGGCGCCGGTCTGCTGCACGAAGTGTTCGCGGATCCGCTCGGACTTGGCGCTCATCAGGACGACCGGCAGGCCTCGGAGGCGCTCGTCCTGCCGGATGGCGCGGCAAAGCTGAAAGCCGTTCATCTTGGGCATCACGAAATCGACGAGCACGAGATCGATCTGCCGCGCCCCTTGGTCCCGCCCCTCCGCCGCTTCCGTCAGTATCTCGAGCGCGGCAAAGCCGTCGGCCGCCGGGACGGACTCGAAGCCGTTCCGGTCGAGAACGGCGCCCACGACCTTGCGGATGGTGGGGCTGTCGTCGACGACGAGGATTCGAGTCGGCATGGGCCTTAGCAGCCTTGCGTAGTCAGCCTTCCGCCTGAGGCCAAGTCCGGCTGTAGACTGTAGCCTGATTCCCCGAAAGCATGGAGACGCTCATCCGCGGCGGAACCGTCGTGACGTGCGACGCGACCGACCGCGTGGTGGACGGCGACGTCCTCGTTCGAGGCCGCGACATCGCCCAGGTCGGCCGGGTCGGCGCACGCAGCGCAGTCCCGAGCAGCCTCACGAGGATCCTCGACGCGAGCGGTTGTGCGGTGATCCCGGGCCTCGTGCAGGCGCACGTCCATCTTTGTCAGGGGCTCATGCGGGGCATGGCTGACGATCTCCCCCTCCTCGAGTGGCTGCGCCGCCGCATCTGGCCGCTCGAGGCCGCGCACGACGAGAAGTCCCTCGCGGCGAGCGCCGACCTCGGGCTGCTCGAAGCTATGCTCGGCGGAACGACCTCGCTGCTCGACATGGGCACCGTTCGCGCTCAAGACGAGGTGTTCGATGCCTGCGTGCGCGCAGGCGTACGCGCGCTGTCGGGCAAGGCGATGATGGATTGCGGCGACGGCGTGCCGAAGGGCCTACGAGAATCCACGCGGGCGAGCCTCGAGGAGAGCGAGCGATTGTCGCGCACCTGGCGCGGGCAGGGGGACGGCCGGATCGGGTACGCGTGGGCGCCGCGCTTCGTGCTCTCGTGCAGCGAGGCGCTCATCCGCGGCGCCGTGGAGCGAGCCGCGCCCCGGGGAGACCTCCTTCATTCGCACGCCTCCGAGCACCCCTCCGAGCAAGAGGCGGTCCGCCGCGCCTTCGGCGACGACGACACGGCGGTTTTACGAAAGTGGGGGTTCTTCGGCGAGCGAGCGATCCTCGCGCACGGCGTGCAGGTCGAGCGGGACGAGATGCCGCGCCTCGCCCGCGACCGGACGCGCATCGTCCACTGTCCGAGCGCCAACCTCAAGCTCGGGTCGGGGATCGCGCGCGTCGCGGAGCTCGACGCCGCTGGGGTCCCCTTGGCCCTCGGGGCTGACGGCGCGCCGTGCAATAACAACCTCGACGCTTGGATCGAGCTACGGCACGCGGCGCTTCTCGCGAAAGTGCAGTCGGGCGCCGCCTCGCTGCCCGCCCGACGCGCGCTTCGCCTCGCCACGATCGACGGCGCACGCGCGCTCGGGCTCGACGCCGCCGTCGGTTCGATCGAGCCTGGCAAGCGCGCGGACCTCGCCGTCGTGCGCCTCGACGGCGCCCACGTGGAGCCGGGCGGCGACGTCTACTCGCGCCTCGTCTACGCCTGCTCGTCGCGCGACGTCGTGCACGTGCTCGTCGACGGAGCCCTCGTCGTCCGCGATCGCGTGCACCAGCGCATCGACGCCGAACGAGTGAAGGCGCGAGCGAGGCTGGAGGCGAGAAAGCTCGTCGCGCGTGCGAGGATGTGAGCGTCATCGCGACGGAGCAAACAAAGCCCTGGAGGCTCTTCCCCCCTCCGGCTTGGGGAGTCTCTCGTTCGCTAGCGAGCGCTTCGCACGGCCGCGCCCACGTCGTCGGCGCTGTCGCTGCCGCCCTGCCAGCGGACCAGGCCGCGCGCATCGACGACGATCTCCGCCGGCAGATCGGTCACGCGGAAGCGGCCCGCGAGGGCGTGCCCTTCGTCGTGGATCACGGGAAACGTGAGGCCGTGGCGCTCGACCATGCGCGCGGCGCCGGCGGCATCGTCGTCCTCCGACACGCCCAGCACGACGACGTCAGTCATCGCACGGTGGAGCGCCTCGATCGAAGGGAGCGACCGGCCGCAAGGAGCGCAGCGTTCGGCGAAGAAGTCGACGAGGACGACCCGCCCGCGCCACGCCGTGGTCTCGACGATGGATCCATCGAGGGCCTGACTGCGAAAGTCGGGCGGCGGATGGGAGAGAAGCGGGCTCGGGGCGCTCGGCGGCACCGGAGGACCGCTGCATGAGGCGAGGAGAACCCAAAGGGTGCAAGGCCAAGAGCCGTTGCGGGCGAGGCGCGAGAAAGCGCGAAGGCCAGGAGCCCTTGCCCTCGAACAGCGTACCTGTACACGAGTCGCGCGGCCTCGTAGCATGAGAGGACTCATGCTCGCACGTATCCCTCACTCCGGATATCGAGCGGCGAGGGTGCTTTCTTTCGCGACGGTGGGCCTCGGCGGCCTCGCGGTCGCGTGCGGGCCTCCGGGTTTCGTCGCGCCCCTTGCGCAGGCCCCCGAGATTCCCGGCGGGCAGACCAAATGCCACCTTGCCGCGAACCAGGACGACCCCCTGGTCACGGAGTGGCCGGCGCCGGAAAAAGCGAATCTCGAGGCCCGCCTCGGCGACGGCTCGGTGGTCGTCGCCTACTCCGGCTGCACGCTCCGCATCCTTCCGCGCTGTCGCGTGGGGGGCGGCTACCATTGGAAGCGCACGACGATCGCGACGGACACCATCGAAATTCACAATGCCGACGAGCTCTACGCCAAGCTGCCGCTCGGGGCCGCCTCGCTCGAAGGCGAGCTTCAGCGAAGCGGGCGCCTCGCCGTGCAGACGAGGGTCTCGGGGCAGTTTCAGCTCGACGGATTCGACGCCGCCCAAATCCCGAGGGGCAGCGCTTGCGAGGGGGCGACGCACGTCGTCGGTGCCCTGTCGGTGGGCGCCTTCGAGCTCCGGTCGGGCGGCACCGCGAAGCTCGACGCGCAGGGGTCGTTCGCCGGTGTGGCGTCCGTGCATGGCGGGTCGCACAGCGACGAGACGGTCGTGCGCGAAGCCGGGTCGCCGGCGAAATGCGAGTCGTCGACCGAATCCGCGCCGGACCCCGACTGCGCGTCTCCGATCCAGATGTTCCTGCAGGCGCTTCCGAGGAGCGTGGTCGATCGCGGGCCGCTGGGGACGGTCAAGGTGAAGTTCTTGCCGGTGCACGCCGAGCAAGAGTGGGACGTCGTGGTGGGTGATCGGACACTCTGCAAGACGCCCTGCGAGCGCTGGGTCGACCCGGCGATGCCCTACACCCTGAAATACGACCCGGGAATCTTTCAGCGAAACGAGTACCTCGAAGTGCCGGATCTCCGCGAGGCGGGGGCCGAGCGCCTCCTCGTCCGGGCCCAGCCGCAGCGCAAGGTGGAGTTCGTGGGAGGAATCCTGTCCGCCACGTTCGGCGGCGCGGCGGCGATCACCGGGACGGCGCTGACGGCCGTGGGCTGCAGCGGGGGAGGCCGGAGCCTCTGCACCGCGGGCCTGGCGACGCTCCCGGCGGGGCTGCTCGCGCTCGCGCCGGGCGTCTGGATGATCGTCGACAGCAAAGGCGTCGTGCACGTCACGCCGATGACGCCGGAGGACCCGCCGCTGGCGGGCGCCTTGGTTGGGGCGCCCTGCCCTATTTTCGCGTTGCGATAGCAATCGTGTTACAGTTCTATAAGATCGCGGCAGTCCCCCGTTCCGTTCTTCTCGTCATGCCGCCTCGCCACCGCCCCCCTCCGCCGGTCCCATCCTCGGTCCGTTCCCCCACCGGGTCCGCCCGTGTTGCGGAGCTGCAGGCGGAGCTGCGGAGCCACGGCCTTCGCAGCACGTCCCCGCGCCTTGCCGTGCTTGCGCATCTCCAGCGAGCCACCTCGCCGCTGAGCCACGGGGAGATCACGGAGGCGCTCGCGGGCCACGGATTCGACCGGGCTACGGTCTATCGCAACCTCATGGACCTCGCCGAGAGGCGCATCCTCGTCCGTTCCGACTTGGGGGATCACGTTTGGCGTTTCGAGCTCCGGCGCCAGGAGCACGCATCTGGGCACGGCACGGACCACCCGCATTTCGTGTGCACCGACTGCGGAGACATCGAATGCCTGCCGCCCGTCGCCGTGCGGGTCGTCGGGGCCGAGGGAGCGCCGCGGGCGCTCGCGCAGAAAGCCGTGGAGGTCCAGGTGAAGGGCCTGTGCGACGACTGCGGCCCTCCGCGGTAAGCGGGCAATTGCCAGAGGTGGCCTGTCCTGCGGGCGGGGAACAAAACGGCGTTGCGGGCGGTTGGCAGCGACTGAGCGCACCAAACCCAGGCGGGAGCCACGAACGGGAGCGGGATGCACAAGTTCCTGAGCGAAACGTGGCAGCGCTCTCGGCTTGCGTCCGGCCTCGCTTACGCCGCCTCGGTCGCGTTGTCCCTCGCCGCCTTCGGTCTCCACCACGCGCTCGAGCCCCTCCTCCGGGGGCACATGGGGTTTCTCTTCTACGTGCCCGCGGTCGTGGTTGCGGCGTTCCTAGGCGGGCTGGGGCCCGGCCTCGTGGCCACGACCGGATCGGTCGCGCTGGTCGTCCTGGCGGGCGGCGAGTTCGCGCCGCGCATCGGCGTCCCCGCCTTCCTCGTGGTTGGCCTCGTGGCGAGCTTCCTCAGCGAGATGGCACGACAGGCCGCAAACAGGAACGCCGACCTCCGCAGAGCCCGCGAGCAGCTCATGGCCATCGTCGCGCACGACCTGCGCAACCCACTCAATGCCGTGATCCTGAGCGCGCGCCTCGTCCGCCGCCACGGCTCCCCCGAGATCGAGCGGGCCATCTCAACGATCGAGCGCAACGCGGCCCGGATGGAGCACCTCATTCGCGACCTGGTGGACGCGACGCGCCTCGAGACGGACGGCCGTCTGATGATCGCGTCGAAGGACGAGGACGCGCGATCGATCGTGGGCGAGGCGCTGGAGTCCGCCGACCCGCAAGCGCGCGCGAAGAGCATCTCGCTCGAGGCCTCGATTCCGAGCGAGATCCCCCACATCCGGTGTGACCGCGAGCGCATCCTCCAGGTGCTCGGGAACCTCGTCGGCAACGCGATCAAGTTCACGCCCGCCGGCGGCCGAATTACGCTGCGGCTCGCCAGCAGCGCGGGCTTCGTCCGTTTCGAAGTCGCAGACAACGGCCCGGGCATCGCTCGCGACGACATGCCTCACTTGTTCGAGCGTTACTGGAAGGGTCGGGCGAGCTCAGGAACGGGCCTCGGGCTCTTCATCGCAGCGGGCATCGTGCGGGCGCACGGAGGGAGCATCTGGTGTCATAGCGAGGCTGGGTACGGGGCGAGCTTCTTCTTCATGGTCCCGGTCTCGGCCGATGACGCGCCGGCATCTCGGCAGCCGATCGAGAACTTCCGCCTGTCGTAGCCCCGGCGTTGCTCTCCGTGGGTCGACGACGCGGACTAACGCTCGAGATCGAAGTTCACCGTGGCCTCCGGGCCTGCGAGCGTGACGGCCCGGGTCACCGGCTTGAGCCTCGGCACCCACGCCGTGACGTGATACGTGCCCGCCGGCACGTTCTTCAGGACGAACGCACCATCGGAATCGGTCCTTGCGAAGTAGCTCGACGGAGACACGACGAGATAAGCCAGCATGCTCGGGTGCAGATTGCACAGGACGGCGTAGGTCCCCGGAGCGTCGAACCGCTTCACGACCGACCCATTCTGCGGAATCTCACCGAGGTTCCACTTGGCTCCGTCCGGGCTAAAGACATTGTGTGTCACCGGATCGGTGTTCGTGAAAATGACCGAACCGCCCGCGGCGATGACGACAATCGACGGGACGAACGCCATGTCGTGGTTGTCGAGCGTCCCCGACAGCGAGACTCCCGCCTCGCGCGGACCGTCCTCGAGATACACGACGCCGCCGTCCTTGATCGCGTGCCACGGGCGTGTGGCAATCGTACCGGCGATGTCCCCACGTGCGCTGGAGGGCGGGGAGTCGGGCGTCGAAGCGCCTGCCGTCGGGGAGTCCGCCGTCGTGTGCACTGCGGATTGAACCGGCGCGAGCGCCTCCTGCGCGCAGGCAGTAGAGGCCAGGATCGCGGTCGTGAGGAGGAGCGTTCGGCTGTTCATGGGTGCGTGGGAGGCTGTGCAACTTCCGTTCGAGCGCACGCACTCAGCGCAAATGGGCGCAAAAGACGCTCCCGACGCGCTCCGCCAAGATGGACTCTCGTGCATGGTTTGCGTCTGAAGCGCAGGGCGTGCGG
>VFSW01002323.1_pt1 | contig 28744 bp, 54 predicted proteins | sample 5358111 | NCBI WGS metagenome assembly VFSW01 (sample SAMN11554181, study PRJNA540505) | mine drainage metagenome | isolation source: sediment from site ElyBrook_90M | place: USA: Ely Copper Mine, Vershire, VT | collected 2017 | reverse complement strand
CCCAGGCCACGACGTGCGGCTGGCTCGATCCCCAGGCCACGACGTGCGGCTGGCTCGATCCCCAGGCAATCAGGTACGGTTTGCCGCTGGTGACCTCGAACCACCCATCTCCCTTGAGGTAGCCGGCGACGTCGCCATTGGGGTACTGCTTGAGAAATGCATCCAGGTCGGCTTGCGTGGCGATCTCAATGCGGGACGTCGACATCGGCTCCCCCTCTAGTGACAAGGCAGTGATTACTCGAGGCTCAGATCGTCATCGCCGAGCAACAAATCATCGCCGTCATCGCCCGCGCAGGCGCTGCAGAGCGTGTGAAACTCATCGACCCAGGAGCAGCCCTCCGGGCACGGCGATGTGTCGGTACACCCGCATTCGCTACAGACTCCGGGGACGAGAACGGTGCTCACGATGCCTTGAGCGCCAGCGCGATCATGTCGAAATCGATCTTCCCGCCGCCCCGACGTAGGATGCGGAGCTGATCTACTGCCCGCTTCCCTCGGAGTTGTTCTGCGAATTCCATGAAGGCATCCGGATGCGTGTGCCCCCAGAAATGGCACCCCGCACAGAGCGCGATGCCGTTCGAAAGTTCCCACCGAATGCGTTTGGCGGCCCGGCTGAAGATGTGGGCGGCCTGTACCGGTTGCCGTCCTCCCTTCGAATGGCACCGCTCACACCGCCACCCTGCTTCCCGGCGGACGGCGTTTCGCCAGAGTTCGTCCAGTTTGGCCGTCGTCCATCGACGGCGGTAGGTGAGCGCGGAGGCGGTGAGGATCGTCACGCCGCGTCCGTCGCCTTCCCGAGCCGCTGAATCTGCACGGTCTGATACGTGCTGGCGGAAACGGTGTAGCCTTTCCGTGTCTGCGTTTTACTGCGCACGATCCAGTCCACGCCGACGACGCACTCGGTGTCGGGGGAGAGCTGGAGTTCCACCTGGTCCTTGATTGCTTTGTCGAGCCGCTCGAACTCGCGGGCCGCCTGTTCCAAGGCCGCGCGCCGCTCGAGTTTCGCTTGGAGGTCCGCGTCGTCGATGAGAGTTGCCCCGGCCCGGAGCGCTTCGTCCGGGAGACACAGGTGGAACATGGTGCAGCGCCCGCAGACGTCTTCGTCGTAGGGGATGCGATCCGGCAAGGTCCCCGCCTTGACGTGGGCGTTGATCGCGTCCGCTTTCTTCAGGAGTTCCTCGGCGTGCTGGAAGTCGAGCGGGATCTCGATCTGCTTGAGCTGGCCGGTCGATTTGTCTTTAAGGATCATGAGCGACCGCTCTTTGTTGCCCATGAGACAGTAGAGGACGAGCTGGCTGTACCAGCCGCGGACGTAGTGGTACTTGTGGTTTCGTACATCGTCCACGGTGTTGAGCGACTGCCACGTGTACGACGAGCAGCTCTTCACATCGAAGGGAAGGCTCTCCGCACCGAGGAGGACCTGGCCGTCGATCGAGCCGGTCAGTTCATGCTCCCGGTACTCGAAGGCCTTCTGCTGAAGGGTGACGCGGAATCCCGCGCGGCGCATGACGGCGAGGACCGCATCCTCGTGCAGTTTGCCCTCTTCGAAAATCTGGAGGAGCGTGGCCGGCGGGGTCGCTTCTTCCTGCCACGCGACCCGTTTGTACGTCAGGTAGCGAAGGCACGGATGGCCGAGGAGGGATGCGCGGTTACTGCGGACCGGCCACTGTTGGTACTCACGAACGAGCCGGTCGAGGACGGTGAGAGGGATGCTCGGGAGCGCCGTTGCGGTGGTGTCCATCGCTAGAATCCCAGGTCTTCCTGTTGCTCGTCGGGACCGGGCGGTCCATCAGGAGGCGCCGCGGCGGCCGCGATCGGTGCGATCTCTTTCGCGTCGGCGAGTTTCCGCAGTTTGTGGTAAGCGACTTCGGCCGCGCGCGCGCTGTTGCGGTGGACGCGCAGCTGCTCCCACGAATTGAACCCGTCGAACGCCTTGCTGTCTTTCGTGACGTACGACGTGATCCGGCGCAGGAGCTGCACCTGGGCCTCAGGGGTGGGGGCGTATTTCTTGAGCTCCGCATCGAGCGATGTGAGCCAGGACTGTCCATCGGGCGGCGCGCCCTGGGCCGGCTTCGATCCCGACGAGGTGGATGCCGCGGGCGTGGGCGCCGGCGCCGCGGACGTATCGGTCTGTGGCGCTCCCTCTCCCTTGCGGTCCTGGTACTTCACCTTGCCGGCCTTTTCACGCGTGAGCCCGACGCCGGCGAGATAGTCCCAGGTGAGCCCACGGATGCCGAGGATGCGCGTTACCGCGTTGACGAGCAGGTTGCTGTACGCTGACTTGGCGATGTTGGTGGGGTCGACTTCGTGGGACTCCAGAAGAATCTTCTCGCGCTTGCCGTCCTCCGAGGTCTCGTACCGGGTTGCGAAAAACTGGTCGCGGCTACTGCACGTGCCCATGACCGACATGGAATGCCGGAACCGTCCACTCGGCCCCGCCCCCTCGAACGACGAGGTCCCGGTCACGAGAATCCAGTAGTAGTCGCCGCGGTCGTCCTTCTCGGCGTACCGCTTGGTGTCGAGGTCGGTGAGGGTCACGCCGAACGTGGCGGCCAACCGTTCGGCGCCGGCGGCCGTGAGGTACGGCTTCCCCTGCTGATCGACCCAGTCGTTCGGCTGGGTGCGCTTGAGCGCAATCAGCATGACTTTGTTGAGGATCTCGACCCGTGCCTCGGCCAGTGCGATCGCGTCGGAGACCTGCTGGTCAAGCGCGATCGTTTCGAGTTCACGGACTGGGAGCGTCTCCAGCTCGCGACTGGTCATGCGATCACCTTCCTCTGTGGAGCGTGTCGGTGCGATCGAGCGGCCGGACATGTGGCGAAGTGACTGAGGCGCACCCCGTTCGGCTCCGGGTCTCGGTTGACGGGCATCTTGTTGCCCTTCGGGGTCTCGACGAACAGAATCGGGGCACGGCAGAAGCGGCAGGGGACGTCCGTCGAGATGACGGCCATCTCCACCACGACCCCGCCGGCGAGGATCACGGAGACCTTGGAGAGCGGGCGCGAGTCGGGGCGGCGCATGTCAGCGAATCCCCAGGGCCATCTGACGGCGCGGGAGTTTCGACTCCGCGAACTGCCGTCGCCGCTCGGCGCGCTCGGCAAGGCTCTTGGCCTGCGCGAGGAGGCGATGGGTCTTGGCCTCTGTCTCGTCCGCGTACTCGGCCACGAAGATCGTCCCGCCCTCGTCCTCGACGATGACCAGGTCCGTGCCGTCCGCGTCCGAGAGGATCGCGCGGATCGTGCGCGGCTCCAGCCCCGCGAGGCTCGCCGACCGAACGAAGTCCTCGGTGCGCACCGCGTGTGTGCGTCCGGTGAACTGCCGGAGTTCCCGCACGACGCGCTGGTAGTCCATCGCACTGTACTCGCGGCCGCCGGAGGCTTGCGCGCCGTACCAGGCCATCACGCCCCCCGCTGCACGGAGGTCACGAGCCACGCGGCTTCGCGCATCGCGGCCGGGAGCAGATCGTACACCGACCGCACCTCGCCGAGATAAATCTCCGTCAGGGCTGCGCTTCTGCGTAGGTCGTCGGCGTCGCCCGCGCAGAGAGACGATTGCGCGGCCCTCCGGAGATTCTGAAAGCCCTGGGAAAAGGCGCGGAGGCGCTGGGTGTCGGTCATTGCCCCCACCCCGACAGCAGCACGCAGAGCGCGAGGAGCGCGATCTTCCAGCCGATGGCGGCGCGGTCGGACCACATCACCACGCCACCCGGCCATGCTCGGTGAACGCATCGTGCCGCGCGTTCCCCATCTCGACGGCTTCGAGGTCGCTCAGCTCCTCGGGCGTGTACTTCTCGAACCGCGCGCACTGACAGCCCGCGACGGTGCATCGCCCTCGTCTCCCCGGCCTGGGCCGGCCATGCAACCGTGCGTGCTCGTCGACGGCGTGCTGACAATTCTCGCACCGCGTGGCGCTCATCGCGCCTCCTCCTCGAACGGCCGCACGTTCTCGCTGTGACACACCGGGCAGTCCGTGGGGTCCCAATCGGGGTGCGCCAGGAAGATCACGCGGCATTTGCCGCAGTACCACTCGACCATCGGGATGTGACCGAAGGCCCAGAGCGCATCGCAGGGGCCGCACTCACTCGGCTGGGTCACGCGGTCGGCCTTCATGCCTTCGCCACCTCCACCATCCTGGCGCTCTTGTGCGGAGCCCCCGGCGTCCCGTAGCAGAATGCCTCGCGCTCGAACCGGGTGAGCGACGTCGTCCGCTGGCACACCGGGCACTGCACGTCGCGCAGCTCGTCTCTCATCCGGCTCCCTCGCTCCATCGCAGGAAGCGCAGGAGCAGGATCATCGAGACCGTCCAGCTCAGGAGCAGCCATAGGGTCACGCCCCCGCGTCCACGGCCACCGGGAGGCCCCGCCGGCCGGCCGGAGCAACGACAACGCGAAATGGACCGGCGGGAGCCTGTCCGGTGTGCCCCGGGCGGGGGAATGACAACCCGGAGACATCGGGCACGACCTGGCGCAGGAGCGCGGCGCAGAACCCATCGCAGTAGCCGCGCGCGAACGTGGAGACGGTCGCGATCTGCGGGGCGGCTTCACTCATCACGCACCCCGACCGACCGGCGAGATACCCGACGCGGAAGCCTGACTCGTAGGGACAGTCCATGCCGACCCTCCCCGATCTAGAACGGCACTTCGCTGAGGTACGCCTCGCGCTCGGCGAGGAAGTCTTGCGCCGTGAGGTTACCGGTGTCAAACCGGTCCGCGCAGGGCTCGCAGAGCAACCTTCCGCCCCGCTGGACCGCATCGCCACCCTCGACGCCGCGCTTCCGTGCGTGGATCAGGTGCGGGCACAGCATCAAGAGGGGGAAGGCGCCGAGCACCTCATCGTCGGAGCGCGCGGGGGCCGATGGGGTGTGCACGGTCCCGGCACCTCCCCCCACATCGAGGAGCGCGGCAGGTCCAGAGACCGAATCAGGCCCCGTCGCCGTGGCGGGCCGTCCTGGGTGGCCTGCGGGGGCGCCGAATGGCATCGCAGCAACGCGCTCCCCATCCATCACGATGCGTCTCCACGAAGCACGTCCTCAAGGTTCCGGCCGTGCCCGCGGACGGTGCGCTTCAGCCGGACGAACCGCTCCAGCAGCACGTGCGCCAGGTCCCGCGCCGCGGCGTCCAACTCGTCCTCGATGAGGAGGGCCGTCGCGCGTGCTTCGTCGCGGCGGACCTTGGCGCGGTTCGCGAGCCCGAGCGGCGTGCTCATCGGCGGGCCGGTTCCTTGTCGGAGACGACCTCAAAGAGATCGTCGAACCGCCTGTTGAGGACGGCCAGGAGGCGCTTGCGGATCGAGATGCCGGGGCGGTTCCGGTGGGCCAGCAGGTCAGAGATGTACGGCCGCGAGGTGTGAATCTTGGCGGCGAGATCGGCGTGCGTCCAGCCCCGCCGGATCAGTTCCGCCTCGAGCGCGTCGGATTTCAGTCTGACCTGCACCCGGTCGCCTCCTTGACTCGGAAACCATTCTGAGACACGTATACCATAGGTCCGACCTCAAGTCAAGGGGGTAATGGTACGGTCTCAGTACGGGAAATTCAGAATGAATCCGAACCGGGCAGGGTTACGAGAGCGGGTCCGGTCTGTCTTCCCCAATCAGGTGAAGAAGGCCCGCAAGCAGTCCGGGCTCTCGCAACGAGAGATCGCCGCCGAGCTACAGCGTCTCGGGTTGGCCGCGGCGGGCGGTGGGGTGGTCTCGGACTGGGAGCGCGGCAAGGCGTTCCCCAAGTTCGAGACGTTCCTGGCCCTCTGCGAGATTCTGAACCAGCCGCCGGCCTTCTTCTTTGGCGATCGGTACGAGGTGGTGCCGAAGCCCACCAGGGACTATGGCTCCGAGATTCTGCGCGAGGTCAAGCGACTCAGCCGTGAGGTCGCCGCCGATCGCGAGCAAGTTGTTCGGGCGATCGGCGGGGCCGCCGCGCAGCGCGACGGAGCCACAGCGCCCGCAGGACGAGATTCCGAAGCGCGTCGGCCGGATTCTCACCGTCCAGCGCAAGCGCGCGGAGGTCGCTGATGGCCCACGGCGGCAGGCCGAGTTCGGTTAATAGTGCCGCGCCATCGTCCATTCTCAAGTTAAGAATACGTGAACCTCGTCACGGTTCCTTGACTCACCCCCGCTCTTTCGTGTGGGAACGGCTGTTCGTTCCGGACGCTGGGCGATGATTTCGTCAGGCACCCGAAGCGTGCTCGGCGTCGTCGCGAGCCTCACGCTCTTTGCGCTGCTCTACATAGGCGTGCTGACGATGCCGTCGATCGCGATGCTGTTCGGCGCCGGCCTCGTGACCGTGTTTCTGTGGGCCGCGGTGCGGACCGTGCTGCACTACCGGCCGCCGCTGGAAGTCTGGCTCGCCATCGGGGTCCTGTACGCGGTCGCGTGGTTCATCGCCAAGATGTTTCGGTGGGTCTAGCATATTACGCTGACGCTCTCGTGCAGGAAAGTCCCGTCAAACCTCGAACTATCCGCCTCGATTCTGACGGCATGCTGGGAGGGGGGCGTCTGGTCGCACAGGCGGAACTGGTCTCGGTCTGGGACCGGCTCGGGGAAGACGACCGGGACATCCTCTTGACGCTCGCCCAGGCGCTCGCGGGCGGTGTCTTCAAGTCCCGCGGCGTCCTGGCCCTGATTCCCTTCACGACGGTCCAGCTCCGGGACGCCTTCCTCCGGCTCCACCAGCAGCCCGACACCGTGAACATCACGCTGACCTTCCCTCGCGGCGGGGCGCAGGCGGTCAAGGGGATTGATGCGACCGGGCGGGCGCGGGAAGAGGATCAAAAGCGGGTCGGGTGAAAGGAGGGCTCGCGGTGGCGAAGAAGACGCCCAAGAAGGGCACGAAGGGCAAGTAATCTGATCGGCTAGGCTCCGGGGCTCACAGAGCGTAGGGGCCGTTCCCAGGGTCGACCTGGGGGCGGCCCCTTTCTTGTTGTCGGAGGGGGCGAGGATGCAAGCATTCACGGCGTTCTATCTCGGCGGTCCGCTGGGCGGGCAGCGGGAATACCGACGCGATTTGCCTCCAGTACTGAATATCCCGCAACTCGTCCGCCAGGGGCCTCTCGCGGGCTCATGGTCCGAGAGAAATCTAGTGTATCGTCGGGTCGCGCGCGTCGTGGACGATGATTTCTGTTTCCAGGTCTGCGGGGCGTTATACGACTACGAGGAACCGAAATGATCCGCCGCCTCCGTCGCTGGCTGCTGGGTGTCGAGCTGCGGGCACTTCGGCTTCAGGATGGCGACGTCGTGGTCGTCTCGGGCCACCTCGAGGCCGTGAACCTAGTGTGCCGAGACCTCGGCCGCGTGCCGTGGCGGATGTACCTCAAGCGCCCCTTCAAGGTCGCCATCGTCAGAGAGGTGACCAGCGGACCGTACGGCGCCGCGCGGATCCGCCGCGCGCGGGAGGGCAAGTGATGATCCCCGACCCCGCCGTCCTCCAGCAGCGTCTCCGCCACCTCGCGCGCATCGGTCTTCTTCAAGGCCTGGACCGGGTGATCATCGACCTCCACGTCCGGGACGGCCTCTCGTTCCGGGAAGTCGCGCGGCGCCTGGGCCGGCATCCGGGGACGATCAGCCGGCGGTGGTATGGGCGGATCGTGCCGCTTCTCAGGGGTGATCACGATGTGGCATGAACTGCGACGGTGGCTCATCGGCATTCTTGGAGCGGTGCCCAATGAGGAGTTCGGCGCGCGGCTCGCATCGGCGTCTCGGGCGTCTCGCGAGGAACTGCATGAGCGGCTCGCCCGGTACTGGAAGGCCATAAACCCCTTGCTGGAGCGCCGCGCCTCGGATGCGACGGATGCGGCTCAGTTCGAGAGGTGGCGCATCGCCGAGGAGACCGATATTCTCCATGCCTTGGTGCAGGACGAGCGGGATCGCGTCGATTACATGCTGCGGTTGGTTCGCGCTGAGTTCGACGGGGGCCTACGACACGTGCGTCGGGCGCTCTTACCTGACGCTCCCGACGATGCCGCGTGACGCACCGGACAGGCCGGGCACGCCGGGAGGCGGTGGTGGCCGAGGGGGAGCGGTTTGACCGGATCGACCCGGCGCTGCCGGGGCCCCGCGGGGTGCTCAGTGCGTGGATCGCGCTCGAGGCGGCGGCGATTCTCGACCGCTGGGGCGCGGCTGGGTGGACGGTCGACGTGATCCGGGAGACGTCGGCCCTGGCCGATTCGATCCTCGCCGAGTGGGGCCAGGGGCCGTACTGCATCCGGAGGTGGGTGGAATGGCGCGAGCGCGGCGTGCGGCAGGGGCAGGCGATCCAGTGGATGCGCCGGCCGAAGGCGTGATCGCATTCGAGGCGTCGCTCCCGCCGATCGGCTCGGCCATCCGGCGCCACGGGGAAGGTGGGTTCCGGGTAACGCTCGATGTGTCCGAGGAGCATCGGGACGCTGTCAAGGCGCTCATGGACCAGATCGGGGTGACGCTGTGGGTCGTGGTCAAGCCGCAGGCCTGACCCGCGCGGAGCTGCTCGCGGAGGTGCGTCGGCTCCTCGAGGGCCGCCGGACGATCTGGGACGAGGCGGCGTGCCGGCCGCCGAAGGATCCGGTGCTTCTCCGGCGGCTGTGGGCGATCGAGGTGGCCCTCGATGATGCCTGGGACCGGATCCGGCGCGCGGACGCGGCGCGGGTGTCTGGCCTCGGGCCGCGTGGGGTGCTGGATAGCAAGGGCGTGGCCGGTGACTGAGGACAGACGCGGGGACGGAGGAGGGTAACGATGGGCGATGTGAAGGCGCTTCCGGGGCCAAGGGTGCGGGTGACCCGCCAGATGCGCCGGCGCGCGGCACGGGAAGGCGTGGATGCGAGACTGCTGGAGTTCGGGAAGCGCCTTGATGCACTTGATGGTCCTCCTCCCCAGGGAGGGTTTGCGCGCCTCGAGGCGGCGATGCGGGAGCTGGTGACGCTCATGCTCCGCGCCGGCGTCGTGCGCGTGAACAAAGACGGGAATCTCGAGCCGGTGCCGCATGGCCCGCAGGGCGCCACGCGGTCCGCTGGCGGCATCATCGTTCCGCCGGGGGCCGCGTGATTGCCGCGCACCTGCACGGTCTGCTCTCATCCTCAGCGGGCCGAGATCGACCGCGCACTGGTGGCGGGCGAGCCGTACCGCACCATAGCGGTGCGTTTCGGAGCAGGCGCGACGGCCGTGCTTCGGCACAAGGCTCACGTCTCCACCGCGCTCATCCAGGCCCGTGACGCCGCCGGCGCGCGGCGCGCGCGATCGCTGCTCGACGAGATGGACGCGCATCTCAAGCGGGTGCTCGACGTGGTCAACCGCGTCATCCCCGAGCGGGGCCGGGTCCGCGCGTTCGACGCGGCCGTCGTCCTCAAGGAAGTCCGCGAGACCCTCGTCGTGATCGGCAAGCTCACGGGCGCGCTCCGGAGCGATACCAAGGTCCAGGTGAACATCGTGCAGTCCCCGGAGTGGATCGCCTTGCAGGAGCGGTTGATCACGGCGCTCCGGCCGTTCCCCGAAGCACGCGATGCCGTCCTCTCGGCGCTCGATGGCTAGGTGGCATAATGATGATTCTACGCGCCTTCATTGTGCGGCCGCGCTACGCTGCGTGGGGCGGCGCTACGACGAGCTGATTCGACCCGATCGAACACGATGACGCCGGCGACGCTCACCCTCTCCCCTACATCGCCCGCCACGGCCGGGAATCGCCTCTCGCTCGCGGCGAGTTTCAAGGCCGCCCTCGCGTCCGACGTGGACTGGGAAACCCACCAGCGCGTCTACCTCTCCGGCTCCGGCGAGCACGGTGCCGCGTCTCAGGCGCTCCTCGAGTTCCATCACGACCTCTCGTGGGGGCGCCTCCTCCGAGGGGCGAACCGGTCCGGCAAGTCGACGGGCGGGGCGATGGACATGACCTGGCTCTGCTTGGGCCAGCATCCCTTCCGCACGGTGGCGCCGGCGCTGCCGGTCTACGCCCGCATCCTGTGTCCCGAGATCCCAACGACGATGGACAAGCCGCACGCGCTGCGCGACCTGCTCCGGTCGGTCGTCCCGGCCCGGTACCTCCGGGGCGGCCAGTGGGCGGAAGCCTGGAACAACATGGCGCACACACTCTGGCTCGCGAACGGCAGCCACATCGAGTTCGTCAGTGGTGCGCAGGCGGCCAACACGCAGGCGTCGACATCGCACCTCGGGGTCCTCTGGATCGATGAAGAATGTCCCCGGGAACATTTCGTCGAGAACATCCGCGCGCTCGATGCCCCGAATGCCGTCTGGTGGATGACCTACTTCCCGGAACAGCGGTACGCGTGGGTGCGGGACTATCACGATGCCGTCGAGCGTCGCGAGATTCCGGGCGTCGCCCTGCACACCGTCATGATGGCGGATAACCGGCACAACCTGCGGCCGGGGTTCATCGAGGACTTCGCGTCCGCCCTCACGCCGGCGGCCGAGCGCGCTCGGGTCGCGGGCGAGTATTCATCGGGCGATGACCTGGTCTTCGGCGGCCTGGAGATTCCCACCATCTCGGCGGAGGCGCTGTGAAGATGCTCCGCACGCTCGCGGCGGTGGTCCTGATGATCGCCATGCTCGCGATCGCAGCACTGGCGCTCACGCCGCTCGGGTTCACGCTGGCGCTGCAGGTGTCCGGCTGTCACCCGGCACTCGTGGACCGGTGGCTGCCGTGGCAGGGGAGTCAGCCGGATGGAGGTTGTCAGTGACCGCCTGGGATGCCGTCTTCGCCGATCCTCGTGTGCGCGGGCCGGTAGAGCAGGAGCGGGCGGCGCACGTTGAGGTTGATCCTGAGTGGGAACAGTCTCCGCCGACTCCGACCGTTGACGAAATCCGCGCGCGCATCAAGGAAGCGCTGGACAGCGGCGCGCCGATTCAGGATGTGGCGGCCGCGGGGGACGAGGCCGGAGTCATCATTGGTGGTCGATATTTCGTGCGCGAGGAGGATCAGGCATGAGCGACTGGACGCCGTCACCCGAAGAAGCCGCCGACTTTCTCGCAGGCATCAACCGCAGTACGTACACACGCTTCGCACCGTCCCCGATCCACGGCATCGGCGTGTTCGCCGTCCGCCGCATTCCGAAGGGCACCGATCCGTTCGCCCAGGGGCCGGACTTCGACTACGTGAAGGTCCCGCCCGCCGCGCTGGACGCGCTCGATCCAGAGGTGAAGCGCCTGCTCACCGATCTCTGCGTCTTCGAAGACGGCGTGTTGTGGGTGCCGTCCTTCGGTCTCGTCGGCGCCGGGCAGGGCTGGTATCTCAATCACTCGACGATGCCGAACATGGGCACGCCGCAGGATGGCGAGGAGCACGGCGATGCGTTCTACGCGCTCCGAGACATCGAACCAGACGAGGAACTGACCATCGACTACGGCACATACAATGACGACCCCGCCCCCGCCGTCTAAGACTGACCGCTTCGTCTGCGGCCTGGACTGGGGCGGGGCCTTCGGTCGCGACCCGATTGCCGCCGTCCTCGCCTGGCGCACCCGGCTGTCTCCGCTTGTGCGGCCGCACTATACCATCGTCCGCGAACTTAAGGTCACGCGCGCGGTCCCCGACCAGATCGCGGCCTGGTTGCTCGCGCAGCGGTGCAAGGACCAGGTCCTCGCCCGCATCTGGTGCGGCGCGGACCAGCCCTACGGGGTGGCGTGGCTCGCCGACCGCGGCTTGCCGGCCATCGTAATTCCCGAACACGGCGCCGGGTCGGTCGAGGCGGGGTTCTCGACGATCGCGTCCCTCATCAAGGAGCATCGCTTGGCGATGGTCGAGGGCCAGTGCCCGAACCTCGCCTCCGAGTTCCGCGCGTTTAAGACCGCGGCGAGGGGCAAGGGCTATCAGGGCGACGACCACCTCATCGACGCGCTCCGGTATCTCCTCATCAGCGAGGAGCTGCTCGATGACGAGATCGCCGAGCCCGTCCCGCCCGAGAAGCAGCCGACGATCCTGCACGTCCCGGGCGTCGGGTTCATCGACAATCCGACCGCGACCCACGCGCGGGAGATGGCCGGGCTCGTCGATGACCCGATGTACACCACCTGGACGGAGACCCTGGGCCAGGGCGCGGACGAGCAGGCTCTCGACGAGGCGCGCGCGTTCTGCGAACTCGTCGGGGCGCCGCTGCCGGACTTCCTGAAAGCAAAGAGGCCGGCGTAGGACTGTCTGGCCCTACCCCGTCCCGGGACCGCATAGCGTACGCGTTTCCGCGCGTCCCGCTCAGACGCCCGACCGTTCTTTGACAGATGCCCACGCTGTGGCTCGTCCTGCTCGCCTGCGTCATCGTCACTTCGCTCGCCGGTATCGCCTGGGCCGCGGCGTGGGCACTCATCTCCCTTCAGCGCATTCACGCCCAGGACAAACGCGACACGCTCGACCGCTTCCTCGCCCGTTCCCCGATGGACCTGATCGCCTTCCCGCCGGCGCCGATTGAACCGCCGGGCCCGGACCCCGACGAAGCGCTGCTCAACGCGGCCGTCAAACGGTTCGAGCAGGGCGTCGAGGACGGGAGCGGCATCGGTCTCCAGTCGCTCACGTAGCCTATGCCTGACATCCCCGTGCTCCCCGGTCCGCTCCTCGACATCGGCAATCCGATCGAGGCGCTCCTCGATGACCCGCTCGCCCAGCAGGCCCGCCAAGCGAAGGAGGTCGAGGACGACACCACGTTCGCGTCCACCGTCCGGGCCCGGAAGGACGAAGGGGACCGGGCGCGCCGCGGTGTGGAGAAGTTGTGGAAAGAGTGCATCGCCTTCGTCGAGGGCGTGCAGCATATCATCGCGGACCTGCAATCCCCGGTCTGGCTGAATGTCCAGGCGAACGCGAAGCCCGGCGCCGAGCGAATCGTCAACAACGTCCTCTTCGATCACGTCCGCCGCGCGCACGCGCAGCTGACCCGCCCGTCGTTCGCCCCGACCGCCTCGGCCATGACCGATATGCCGGAGGACTACGACGCCGCGCGGATCGGCCAGGCCCTGTGCCGGAACGCGTACCATCTCCAGCGGGTCCCGGTCATCAAGCGCGGGATCACGCTCTACATCCTGGTCCCCGGCTGCTGCTGGGTCGAGACGTACTTCGACCCGACCGAAGGAAAGCGGGGCCGCGCCGGCATGGTGCTGCGCTCGCCGTTTGCGGTCTACCGCGACCCGCGCTTCACGGACTGGGACCGGTGCCGGTGGGCGATCGTCGTCGAGACCGCGGCGCGGTCTGACGTGCTCGACCGGTACGCCGAGGGGTACGAGCAGCGCACCGGCCAGAAACTGGCCGACGTCCTCCCGAAGGACACGAACGTCAAGTCGAACGTCTGGATGCCGGAGGTCGCCGGACGCCCCGGGGGCGATGCGACCGGCATCATGCAGCCGCCGCCGGCGTCCAAGGATGCCGTCACCGTCTACCGCTACTACGAGCGGCCGTCGGCCACATACCCGAAGGGGCGCCACGGCGTCGTCGTCGAGCAGACCACCGTCCACCGGGCGGACCTCACGACCCCCGGCAACCGCATCCCGCTCACGCCGTTCGGCTACTGGAACCGGCCGTGGGACCTCGAGGGCCGGTCGCCTGTCGGGATGTCGCTCCACCTGCAGCGCCTCGCGAACTACTCGCTGGGCCGGTGGTACGAGCACATCAAGCGGTGGGCGGCCGGCTACCTCCTCAAGGACACGCTCTCGGGCATCACCCGCGGGACCATCACGAACCAGCCGGATATCATCACCCACAACCCCGGCCACAAGCCGGAGTTCATGTTCCCGCCGTCGGGCAACGTTCAGTTCTATGTTGCGTTCATGAACTACATCACCCAGCAGATCGAGAACCGGATGGCGCTGCCGCCCGTGATGCGCGGCGAGATGCCGAAGGGCAACAAGGCCGCGAAGTCGCTCGAGATGCTGCGCGAGATCAGCGACGAGGTGAACCAGCCGATTGTCGCGGACCTGGCCGACTCCTGGGTCGAGGTCTGGAAGCAGATGCTCGGCTGGATGCAGCAGGAGTACGGGGACGACGACATCACGGCGATCGTGGGGGCCGACAAACAGGGGATCGTGACGCACTTCAAGCGCGGGAGCATCCCGACCGACTGGGAAGACCGCATCCTCCTCACGGTCGATACCGGCGGAGCACTTCCGACCGGCCGACTCGCGCGGATGCAGACGATCCTGGAACTCAGCCGCAAGGACCAGATGTTCGGCCGGCCCGGTACCCCCGAGCACGCCCGGCAATTGAAACAGGCCCTCGGGTTCGACGCCGGCTACCTCGAATCGGAGACCGACCTCGATCGGTCGATCGCGCAGCAGGAGAACACGCACCTGCGTCTCGGCCAGCAGATGCCGGTCCACGAGTTCGATGATGACCAGACGCATATCGCGGAACACCTGGCCTACGTGAAGCAGCTGACGATCACCGGCGAGCCCGCGCAGTTCACGGCCATCATCATGCAGCACGTGAACCAGCACCGGGCCGCGCTCGCGAACAAACACAAGGACCTGCAGCCAGTCGCCGAAGCCGCGATCAATGCAGGGCAAGCGCCCCCGCCGGCGCCGGGCGCCGAAGGCCAGAAGAACGTTTCGTCCCCGCAGGTCCGGGCGCCGATGGGGCAGGCGTGATGGCCGACGCCAAGTACCTGTGCCTCCAGTGCGGCGGGACGTTCCCCGAGGGCGAGTACACGGCGTGCCCCGGGTGCGGCGACCACAAGGGCATCCCGGCCGACCTTGGCGATGCGCTCGACCTCCACATCACGCGCCACGAGCTGCGCGTGCTCGTCATGTGGGCCGAGTTCTGGGCGAACGCGCATAAAGAGACATCACCGAAGATGCTGAAGACGGTCTACGGCATCGCCGATCGGCTGAACCTCCAGGACCCGAAACACGGCGCCTTGACCTTCTCGCAAGACCTCGCCGACGTCCGCGAGTCCTTCGGGAACGCGAACGTGCAGTCCACGTTCGACGGCACGCTCCCGCCTCCGGAACGGCCGAAGGATCACTAGGACTGTCTGCTCCTCCCTGACCGGCTCCCCGCATAGAATCGCGCCATTCACCTATCCCGAGACAGACACCCGACCGGTACTAAGCGATGGCAGGCGATACCATTCAGACTTTTGCACCCGCGATGAAGTACAACACCGGCGGTGGCGTGATCGGGGCAGTCCGGAAGGGCCGCGCCGCGAAGCGCGGTCAGCCGCAGCCGCTCGCCGCGCAAGGGGCGGGTGCCTCTCCGTCCCGGGCGACCCCGCAGCAGGACACCGACCGCGTCCGCGATGCACTGCGCCTAAAGCCGTGGCTCTAAGATGACCAACGCCCTGGTTGCTGTGATCGTCCTCATCCTCATCATCAACTTCTACGTCCACCCTCAGGACGCGTACCGGCTCGTGGCGGCCGCAAATCGCCTCGTCGCGTCGGTGCGCCGCGCCTGGGCCGCGGTCCGCCGGCGCCTCCCGCGATGATCACGATCCCCGCCCATCTCAGAGAGGGCCTCATCGCTCACGCGCAGCGCGAAGCGCCCCGGGAGTGCTGCGGGATTCTCGCCGGACTGGATAGCGCCGTCGATACGGTCTACCTCTGCCGCAACGTGGCACCCGCGCCGGACCGGGAGTATCTCGTGGACGCCCGCGACCAGCGGGAAGCATTCCAGTCCATCGTCGACATCGGCCGCGACCTGCTCGGCTTCTATCACAGCCACCCCGCCGCGAGTCCGGCCCTCTCGCTCTCCGATCGCGCGCATGCGTACTACCACGACGTCGCGATCGTGATCGTCTCGCTCGCCACCGACCCGCCCGAGATCACGATCCACGAGCTCGCGCCCGCATGATCCAGAAGGTCCCGTTCACGATCCCCCAGGGGGCGTCGGTCTCGCAGATCCTCGACCTCGGAGCGGACGGGCAGTACATCGTCGCGATCTCCATCCACGGGCAGTGGACCGCGGGCAAGATCGGCTTCCAGGCCTACGTGCCGGGGTCCGCGACGATCAAGGACGATGCCTCATTCGCCCCGGCGGTGGCCGGCGGGGCGGGCGTCTGGGTCGGCGGGCCGTACGATTCGACCGCTGCCTTCGACACGATCAAGGACTCGGCTGGCGGCGCCATCCAGTACGGCAACGGCACCGACACCGGGTCACAGTACCTCGTCATCGCGACCGCGTCCCTGTGGCACGGCGTGCGCTACATCAAAGTCACCGGGCCGGTCCAGCAGCAGGCCGTAACCGGCTACCTCCTCGTCGACAAGCCGTTCTAGGGGACGAGGATGACTGAATATATCGGCGACACGAACGCCTCCGGGACCGTCCCGGTCCAGCAGAAAGACGAGGCCGGCAATCCCGTCCCGAGCTCTGAGCGGCAGTCCCTCGCGCAGCAGATGCTGCTCGAGTTGAAAGCCATCCGCCTCGGTCTCCAGTCGCTCCTCGATACGGACGAAGACCTACTCGAACTCGCCACCGAGTGCGAGGACGAGGTTCCCTACTAACGCGGCGCCGCCGCGATTGCATGAGGTGAGTTGAGATGCCCGCACCTATGAAGATCGTCGGAGGCGGCCCGCAGCAGCCCGGAGTGGAAGCGATTGTCGACCCGTCCCGCGGCGCCCAGCGGACCTCCATCAGCCCGCTGGATCATACGTACGGCGGCCGCATCCTCGGCCACTACCGGGTCGTCGCCATCACCGGCACCACCGTGTCGATCGGCGCGAAGGGCGTGCTCGCGTACCTGCGGTGGACGGACGGCAGCAACTTCGCCGTCGTGACGCGGGCGTCGGTGCTCGCGTCCTACGTGGCCTCGACCATCACGACCGGCACGGTCGTGGACGCCGCCCTCTACGTCCGGCGCAGCTCGACGGCGGCCGGCTCCGGCGGTGGCGCCGTGACCGTCGGCGGCGACAACCAGAAGCTCCGGAAGAACATGGGCGGCACGCTCGTGACCGATCTGCGGATCGCGACCACGGGCGCCCTCACGGCGCCGACCGGCGGCACGCAGGACGCGAACCCGATGGGCTACGCGCTGCTTCCGTCGACGTTTCAGACGACGGCCCCGGCGTCCGGCGCCCCGGTCACGGCCACGCTGCAGTTCGCCCCGATCGATCTCTACAAGTGGGACGCGCTCGGCCAGCACCCGATCATCCTCTCGGCCGGGGACGACGTCGAGTTCTGCGAGTACACCGCGGGACCGACCACGGGGGGGATCGCCTTCTCGTTCCTGTTCGAGTGGGCGGAGGTCGCCGCGTTCTAGTGGCGCGCGCCTCCACGAAATAGCCGTCCCCATGCACGATGCTCACCGTCCGCTTCGTCCGTGCGACCGGGCCGTTCTATCCCGGCGAGATCGCGGACTTCTGCCACGCGGACGATGCGCTGCCGTATCTTGCGCGCGGCGCCGCGGTGCCCTGTCCGGAAGGCCATGAAACCCCTCGGCCAGCTCCCGCCGGCGACGAAGCTCGGACTGCAGTTGATGGCCCAGCAGGTCGCCTTGCGACAGACGCAGCGGCAGATGGCGAACGGCCGGACGACCGCGACCCCGACGACTCCGACGACCGCGAGGCCACCGATGCCCCCTGACCTGATGAACCAGATCATGCGCATCATCGCCCTCCGGCGCAGCGGCCAGATGCAGCAGGGCGGCCGCGGCGCACAACCTCCGGCTCCCTACCGTCCGGGTCTTCCGGGGCAACCGGTCGCCGCGTCACAGGACGGTGGGACCGGCACGCCGCCGCCGAACCCGTTCGTCCCGCCGGACCGACTCCCGGGGGGCGGCGCGACCGCGTAGCGATGGGCTCCCACATCATCGACCGCGTCAAGTCCGCCCGCGGCAAATCCAAGGTCCAGACCACGATGCACGAGTTCAAGCACGGCCAGCTTCATTCCGGCAGCAAAACGGGGCCGACGGTCACCGATCGCAAGCAGGCCATCGCGATCGCCCTCAATCAGGCCAGACGCGGAGCGTAGCCCATGCCCTCGATGATCCTCAAGCAGCTCCAACTTCGCCGCCGCGGCCGCGGTGCGGCACCGAGCGATGCGACGCCGCCGAAGCGCGACCTCTCACCCGGTCCGTCACCCGATCTGGCCGGACGGACTCGTCTAGCCCAGCATGATGGGGCCTCGAAAGACCAGGCCCACCAAGCCGCCCACGATCAGGTGCTCGAAGGCCTCGAATCGCTCTCGACGGACTACCCCGAGGCCGGCGATCTCCTCCAGAAGTTCGAGCAGATGTGGACGCGCTGGATGGCCGGACCCTCCGGGGCGCCCGGTGAGGAGTCCGGAGAACCGGGTCCCGATGCCGAGAGCGGCCCCGGGGAAGCCGGAAGCGGTCTGCAAGGCCTCGCCGACAAGGCCGGCCTCTCCCAATAGTCTGACGTCATGAGATGTCGTCACCCCCGGGGCGACTCGGGGGTCTTGCGTTGCACGAATCCCGCCGGCCGACCACGCGCACGCGCGGTGCCGAGCATCGGAGCGTGACGTATGCAGTCTGATCTCGACCAGCTCCAGCCCGCTGCCCTCGAGCCGACACCCGAGGTCCCAGCCTCTCCCGAGGCCGAGGCGACCCCGGCAAGCGCGGCCGACGAGACGCCCGCGGCCGCGATCGATCTCCTCGGGGAGTCCATCCCCGTGGACCAGGTGTTGAGTTGGCGCGAAGCGTTCGAGAACCGCGACTCGTGGGAGCGCAGCGGCAAGCACAAGGACATGCGCTACGCGGAGATTCGCAAAGAGCTCGAGCGCGGCTTCAACGATCTCCCGATGGACAAGTGGGGCGACCTCGAGCGGGCGGCGCTCCGGAGCTTCGCCGACATCGAGCGCAACGTGCGCACCGACCCGGAGTACTTCCGGTCCGTGCAGGAAGCCTTCGGGATCGCCACACGGATGCGCCAGGACCCGGCGTTCGCGAAAGACGCGCGCGACCTCCTCGCCAAGCAGTACGAGGCGGCCGGCGCGACCCCCGCGCAGGCGCAGCGGCAGGCCACCCAGGACGTCAAGGACGTGCAGGCGGCCGGTCGCGAGGCCCAGCGGGCGACCCAGACGATGGACCCGCGCATGCAGCAAGCCATCGATCGCACGGTCAAGGAAGTCGAGCAGGTCAAGTCCGCCCTCGTGAGCCAGGAACTCGGCCGACTCGAGGGCTCGATCAACACCTCGCTCGACCACGCTCTGGGCCGGATCCCGGAGACCCTCAAAGACCACGCCGCCGAGATCGAGGAGCAGGTCCTCGACGGGATCCACCGCGCGTTCGATCCGGAAGGATCGGGCGAGGACAAGACGGCGCTCATCCTGCAGGCGGAGTACGACGGGACGCTCACCCCGCTCATCGACCGGCTCACCCAGCAGGCGGCGCGGCGGATGCAGGCGCTCGGCGAGTCCGTCTCGCGGCGCGCCGCGGCGCCGGCGTCACGGTCTTCGGTGGCCGCGCCATTCAAGGGCGGGGCCGGGGCTCCTGCAGACGCCCCCATCACCGACATGAAGAGCATGCACGCCCGGATGACCCGCCTCATCACCGGGCAAGCGTAACGACCATCTCACGTAGGAGGACATCCCGATCATGAACGCGCTTCGGCTTCGCATCCTGCTGACGTCCGCGCTGTTGCCGCCCATCTGCGGCGGCACGGGCGACACCACGACCACGTTCACCGGCGCCCTCAAGTACTACTACCCGGCGGCCGGCGTGGTCGACATCAGCAACACCACGACCTACCTGCTCTCGAAAGTCGAGAAGGCCAAGGACTTCAAGTTCTTCGGCGGCGTCGGCGGCCGCGGCTACTGGAAGTCGATCCAGACGGCACTCTCGGGCGGCACGGGGCCGCGCGCGGAGAACGGGGCGCTGCCGACCCCCGGCAGCCTCTCGCTCACGAACTTGCTCGTCCCCGACGTCTACCACTACGGCGTCGCCCAGATGTCGGGCCCCGTGATGGACCTCAGCGAGGGCGACAAGAACGCCTTCGCCGCCGCGGTCAAGCTCATCATGGACTCGATGTTCCGGGAGTTCCGGCGCGTCAAGAACACGCTCATCCACGGGTACGGGGCGGGCATCCTCGGCGTCGTCGGCTCGATCGCGAGCCACGTGATCACGCTGAAAGATGACATCCACCCCGGCGCCTGGTTCTACGTGAACCAGCTACTCGACAGCTACACCGACGACACCCAGACCACGGCGCACGACACGGCGATCAAGGTCACGGCCGTCGACTACGTGAACCGCAAGGTCACGGTGTCGGGCGACAGCACGACCGTCGCGAACGATGTGCTCGTCCTGAGCGGCGTCGGCACGACCGCGTCCCCGATGGGCCTCTTGGGCATCGACGACGACGGCACGTACGTCGCCACCTACATGGGCGCATCCCGGACCACGTACCCGGGCCTCAAGTCCTTCGTCGGCGTCGGGTCCGGCCAGTCGGTCACGAAGTACGGGAACGCCGCCTCCGCCCGCCGGCCGATCTCCGAAGACCTGATCCAACAGATGGTCGATACCCAGCAGACCATCACGGGCTCCGACCGGCCGATCGATCTGCTCTACTCCGGCCTCGGCGTCCGCCGGCAGTACTTCCTGTCCCTCAAGGGCGACCGCCGGTACGAGAACAACTGGGTCTACGACGGCGGCTGGCGGCAACTGCGGTTCTACAACGGCGACATCGAGCTCAACTGGATGGCGTCGGAGTTCTGCCCGCGCTACACGCTCTTCGGCCTCTACACCGGGACCAAGCGTGCGCCGGAGCGCGAGAAGCCGGCGAAGATCGAGGACGAGGAAATCCTGGCGCTGTACCAGGCGCCGTGGGGCGGGGCCAAGTGGGACGATCTCACGGGGTCCCAGTTCAACCGGGTCTACTCGTCGAGCAACCCCGTGGACGCGGTCGTCGCGATCCTGAAGGACTACTTCAACTTCGCGTCCTGCAACCCGGCCGCGTTCGCGCGGCTGGACGACATCCTGGAGTCCTAACCCCAGGGAGTATGCTGCTCACCCGGAGGCCGGCCTGACCACCCGGCCTCTGGCCCCCTCCCCGACATGAACGAACAGCGCATCTACCCGCCGGACCGCGTGGGCCCCGCGCGTCGCCGCGTCATCCACGAGGCGCTCCCCGATGTGCTGTTCGTCTTTCACCCCGAGTTCCACGTCTGGCAGGTCTACCGGTCATACGACGGCCAGTGGGACGCGGAGCGGTTGTGGCGCGCGATCCATACGCACGTCTCGCACCGGCGCGATCCCGAGTGGGACTGGAAGCGGTGGCGCGGCGCGCCGCAGTGCCTCGGGCACGTCCCCTCGCTCGGCACGTTCGTCGTGGACTTCCTGCGCGCCCAGCGGATGGACGCCTACCCCGGGGGCCGGAGGCAGTGGATCCGGGACTACGAGGACGCGGAGCGCGCGGAGGACGAGGCGCGGATGCGCGTGATCTCCGACTTCAACCACGACGCGATCTACGGCGGCCTGTACCGGCACCTGCGGGACTACTGGCGCGGTGATCCGCTGGCCGGCGCTCGGAAATGGGTTCATACCTCCCCGGGGGTGCCGGCCTGATGCCACGCCGTGATGCCGTCGACGTCGTCGGCGACCTGCTCGAACTGTGCCCCGACTGCCGGGCCATGATCCGGGCGACCCTCGCGCGGACCGGCGGGACGATGGAAGAGATCGTCCGCGAGGCGTTGTGGCGAGAGCTGCATTCGTGGGCGCACGGTCGCGCCGGATGTCCCGCCCCTGCCCCTTCACCCAGACCTGAGCCGCGCCGGTCCGCCGAGCGGCATCCTGTGACAACGCAAGGAGTGGCCTCCCGATGATTCAGGACCGCGAGATCGACGCGCTGCGCAAGGAAATCTTCTACAAGACGGCCGCGATGGACAACTTCGTCACCTGGGCGACCGGCCTGGAGTCGGCGACGTCCACACTCTCGGAAGTCACCGGCCTCGACTTCGTCGCCGGCCAGGTGACCACCGCGAACGACGGCTTCGACTGGACGGACATGATCCCGTACGACCTCGACATCACCCGCCCGATCGGGGTCACACCGCTCTACACGAAGGACGCCACCGGCGTTACGCACGTGACGTCGTTCACGTGGACCGCCAAGTATACGCACATCGGGTCGAAGGGCACGCTGGCCGAGATGGGCGGCGGCACGGCTCTTGACACGGTGATCGGCGCGGACACCCAGGCCGCGGCCGCGGATTCCCTCAAGCTCTACATCGGCAACCGCGGCGTCATCAACGGGAACACGATCCTCAACACCGACATCTTCTGGGGCTTCCAGATCCTGCTCACCGCGTTCAGCGCCGGCGGCAACGACAAGATGTGGCTCCTCGGCGTGCGCATCGACTACATGCCGCACTTCACGACCGGCTCCGGCGTGGCGCAGGACAAGGCCCTCCGCACGAACCCGCGCGGTAGCTCCTGGGCCGTCACCGGCGGATAGCATCATCAGTCCCTGACTGTTCAGGGCAGCCTCGCCGGCTCACTGCCTCTCAAATCAACGAGCCGCGCATCGTCCTCTGCCCCCTTGTGAGGTGATGCCGCATGGGCAGTCACATCGTCGATCGCGTCCGGGCCACCCGGAAAAAGCACTGGATGGGCGCGGCGGTCCGACACCCCGGCGCCCTCACGCAGAAGGCCCACGCCGCCGGCGAGTCCCCGATGGCCTTCGCCCGCTCGCACGCCCACACACCCGGCACGACCGGCCAACAGGCCCGCTTCGCGCTCATCGCCCAAGGGAAGAAGATTCCGGCGTAGTCCATGACCACGCAGGGCGCGTTCAACCGCTTCCAGCGCCTCCTCCAGGAGACGTCCTCGCGCTTTTTCAACGCGACCGGGTCCGGGACGATCTGGGCCGTTGAGATCATCAACGATTCCGTCGAGGACATCTTCGAGGAGCTGCGGTCGATCAACCCGGAGCTGCTCGGGATGGCGTCCGTGACGACGGGGTATACGACCGGCGTCCGCGAGCCCTCGCCCTCTCCGCTGCTCGCCACCACCGTGTTTGTCGAGAAGGTCGAAGTGACGGACATCGGCGGCCCGCCCTATCCGACGCTCGACCCGATGGAATTTAAGGACATCGGGAAGTATATCGTCCCCGGCCCGACCTTGCCGCAATTGATGGGCGCAGGTCAGGGAGAACCCATCAAGTTCTACATCCGGCAGGCCGACCCGTCGAGTGGCGCGCCGATCATCGGCTGGGACCCGATCCCGCAGCGGACCGCGGCGAGCAACGTGAACATCTGGTACAACGTCCTGCCGGCTGCTGTCACCGCGATCGACACCACGGTCCTGGACCTGCCACTCGACTTTCACCGGCTGGTGCCAATTCGGATGGCGGTCCTCGCGTGCGGGGCGGACGCCTCGCCTCGCGCGCAGTTCTATACCAACCTCTACGACTCGGCACTAGGGAAGGCCCTGGAGAAAGCGTCGAAGGGGCGCGCGGGCGTACGTGAGGAGTTCGTCGTCCTGTGAGCGTCCGCGTCCGCTGCGCCCGGGGTAACGTCTGGGACATCAGCATGGAGACGAGTGCCGCGCCATCCGGATGCGGTCACGTCCCCCAGGGCCGCTGTGCCGCGTGCGTCGAGGCCGCCGGCGATGACCACCCCACGTCGCAGCGGTGCCCGGTCTGCCGCGGCCCGATCGCGTGCGTTATCGAGGCGCCGCCACTCAACGTGACATTCGAAGTGAGGACGTAGATGCCGATCGGCGACTGGCCCCCCGACCCTACCCAGAACCCCGCGTGGTTGCAAGGGATTCTCCAGGTGATGAACCTGAAGAACCCCGACTACGCGCGGCTCAATCCGTCAAACCTGCTCACGGCCGCCTCCCACCAGGCGACCGCGGGAAACTACCCCGTCACCCCGGGGGTGGGCGCGTCCTCGCAATCAGGCGGGACCGGCCCCACCGTGACGGCCGCTCCGACGGCGACGGGTGCTTCGGCCGCGCAACCGGCGAAGCCCGCGCAGCCCGCCGGGGCTCCGGCCACCTCTCCCGAGACAAGCGAAAGCGGCCAGTCCGGATCGCCCGCCGTCTCCTCGCCCGCTCCGCCGATGGCGTCCCCGACGCCCGCCGCGATGCCGTCGAAGACGTCCGACACACCCCCCGTGCCGCCGCTTGGGGCGTCGCCGCTCGATTCGAGCCCGGTCTCGCAGGCGGCGCGCGCGGCGGTCGCGGACACGACCTCGACCCCGGCCGCGCAGCCCGGGCCTGCGGCCCAGCCCGCGCCGGCCGTGTCCTCGCTCCCCCAGACGATCGCGGCGGGGCAGGCCTCCGGCGTTCCGACAGCACCGCTCACGAGTCTCTGGGACAACGTCTACGGCAACGCGGGAGAGGGAGAACGCGGGGGCGGAGGCCCGGCCCTCAACCCGCAGACGTTTCGTGACTTCTGGAACACGATGCTGCAGAGCGGAGATTACGGGTCAGGCAGTGGCGTCAGCGGTGGGACCAGCAAGGGCGACTTGACCGTCGGTAGAGGCGGCGGCAGCGATGTCACTCCTTCATAGGCACCACGCCGAGTTCGAACACTCCGACGATCATCAACGACGCATCGGTGTTCACCCACACCTGGAAACCAGGATATTCGAGAATTCGATTCGCGCTCGTCCGAGGATCATGTGCAATGCGCTGGGGCGCCCCGAGCCGCGCGATGACCTCCTGCTCCGAGAGCCCGACGCGCACCCCGTCCTTCGTGGCGTAGCGACGATCCTTGAACACGATGACGCGATCGACAGCCCCCTCGGGCGAGAGCGACACCCCGCGCCCTCCGGCCGTGCCGGGCTCGTTCCGGAACCACAGGAAGAGCCGGCCGCCGGTCGAGGCGGGCGCGACCGCGCTCGGCTTCCCGAGAACGGCCTCGACATCCGAGTACGCCTGGCCGAGCACGATCGTCCCCACGCCGTGGCCCGGCGTGATGAGGTAGGCATCGGCCACCGGCTGGGCCTGGACCGGAACGGCCAGTAGCACCACGAGCACGACCCATGACCATCGCATCCGACTCCCTCCTCTCTCGCGCGGGCCTTTGACGCCATGACCCCAATCCCTGCCGCTCAGGTCGCCCCGGTCCAGTCGGGCCTCATCGATGTGCTCGACTTCTCCGGCGGACTGAACCTCAAATCCACGCCGTACGAGGTCGCCAAGAACCAGGCCACACAACTATCTAACTTCTATGTGGTCGAGGATGGAAGTCTCCTCGGCCGCGGCGGGACGAAGATCTTCAACGCGGCGTCCCTCGGGGCGAATGCCGTGAGCGGTGCGACCCGCTCCATGATCGGCAGCGGCGCCTGGCTCGCCTACTACCAGGGCACGGTCTACAAGGGGAGCGATGCCGCGGGGACGTTCACCTCGTCGCTCACCGGCCTCAGCTCGACGCTCGGCACGTTCATCCAGTACCTCGCGTTCATCTACTTCGCGACCCAGTCGGACGCGATGCAGAAGTGGGACGGGACGACCTGGACCCTCGCCGGGATCGCCGCACCGAGCGGCGCTCCGGCGGGTGCCGCGGGTGCTGCGGGGACGCCGAACGGGACCTACACCCTGCAGTACACGTTCGTCTCCGCGACGACCGAAAGCAACCCGTCGCCGGCGTCCGGGTCCATCGTGGTCGCAAGCCAGAACATCAATGCGTCCTCGATCGCCGCGGGTCCGGCGGGAACGACCTCCCGCAATGTCTACGGCTTCAAGAACGGCGTGTCGTCGGTCTATCAGTTGATCGGCTCGATCAACGACAACGTGACGACCACGTTCACGGTCACGACCGATCAGCCGTCCTGGGGGGCGTCCGCCCCGACGCAGAACACGCCGCCCGTCACCGGCCCGTGGATTCTCACGCAGTGGAAGAATCGGCTCTGGGGCACGGGCGGGCAGAAGCAGCGCGTCTACCTGAGCGAGGTCTTCTCGCCGGAAGTCTGGCCCGCGACGTACTACATCGACATCCCGTTCGTGGGCTCGGATCAGGCGAACGCGCTGCTGCCGCTCGGGGACCTGCTCGTCGTCTGGGGCCTGTACCAACTCTTCTACATCTACGGCTCGACGCCGTTCACGTTCGTGGTGACCCAGTCGTTCGCCGAGAACGGGGCGCTGTCGCCGTGGGCCGTCGTCCGCGTCAGCAATGAAGCGGTGTATCTCGCGCAGTTCGGCGTGTTCTCGTTCGATGGCGCGCAGGAGCGGCGATTGTCCGATCCTATCGAACCGCAGTTTACCGGCGTCGGGACGTTGCTCACACCGATCAATGCGACCGCGGCGCAGACGAACGCGACGATGGCGTACTACCGCCGCCTGAAGGCGCTCGTCGTGTCCTTCCCGACCTCTCAGGCGCAGAACGACACCACGTACTGGAAGTTCCTCGGCAACCGGGAACAGCCGTGGGTCCAAGACAGCCGCGCCCCGCGGATGATCCTGGAGCGGCCGGACACGGGGACGCTCTGGGCGTTCGATGCGGCGGCCGGGATTCTGCGGCAGTGGGATACCACGACGAGCGATGACGGGGCGAACATCTCGAAGGTCTACCAGTCCGGGGCGTTTGCCGGGCCGAGCGTGGACTCGACCCAGCGGTACACCTGGTTCACACTCCGCGGCCAGCCGAACAACGCGACCCCGCAGGTCACGGCGTACATCGATATGGGCCTCGTGAGCGACTCGTTCACCCTGGCCTTTGGCGCGAGCGTGGCGCTCATCGGCAGCGCCGTCATCGGGACCAGCATCATCTCCCCGTCCGTCATCGAGCAGCAGGAGCGGTGGATCGCCGACTGCATCGGGCGCACGATCCAGTTCAACATCACGATCACGGACACCACGCAACCGAAACTCTTGGGCTACGCGCAGCGGTACAACGTCGTGACGCAGCCGCGCTACTTCGGGGCGGTGGCCTAGATGGCGTCCTATCCCGGCTCCATCGTCTCGTTCACCGAGAACACGGCCGCGGGCCAGGTCATCACGTCTGCGTACTTCAACGATCCGTACAACGAGATCGTCGCGGTCGAAACGGGCCTCCTGAACGGCTTCCAGCACGCGCTCAAGTGGCTCACCGACAACACCTACGACATCGGGGCGTCGGGAGCCAACCGACCGAGGAACGAGTACCTCGCGGGGTTCCTGGCGGTCGGGACGAACCCGGCGCAAACCGGGGCTGTGCGCCTCGCCAACAACACGTTCGTCTATGGGCGAAACGCCGCAAACGGCGCTGACTACAACGTGATCGGTGTAGACAGTGGGAACGTCGTTCAATTGGGGGACGCATCTGCCGCGGCGATCAACGTAAACAACATTCTGAAATGGACAACCGACAACACCTACGACATCGGCGCGAGCGGGGTGAACCGGCCGCGTGATTTGTGGATTGGACGGAACGCTACGATTGGCGGGACGCTGTCCGTCGGTACCACAGCCCAGACAGGAAGCGCGAACCGCTTCCGGATGCTCCAGTCGGTGGCGCGGTCCCATCAATCGGTCGGGCAGGGCATCAACTCGGCGACCGTCACCGCGATGACGCTCGACACGAACGACTTCAACACGGACGGCATGTGGTCGAGCGGGGCCAACACGAAGTTCACCGCGCAGATCGCCGGGAAATACCTGTGCTTCGGCGGGGTCTCTTGGCCATCGCTCAACGACACCGTGGACGCGTCGATCGCGGTTCGGAAGAACGGGACCACGGTCTACGCGGAGACGAACTGGACGATGGGCGTGGCCACGTCACCTTTTCAAACGGTGACCGATATTCTCTCGCTTGCCGCCACCGACTACATCGAGTTCGTCGTCTCCCAGAACTCCGGGGGGGCACAGACGCTCAATACGGGCCAATCAACATTCGGCGGCATGATCTACCTTGGAGAGTGACGCGATGCCCCTCGACCTCACACGCTGGACCGGCAAGGGCCGCATCCTGGAAATCATCGAGCAGGACCTCGCGAATGCCCTGCATGCCCTCGCGGCGGCGGAGCAGACGATCATCGAGAAGGACCGGCTCATCGCGGACCTCGTGAAGCGCGTCAACGCGACCGCCGTGACCGATGGGCAAGCGGCGCATGCAGCGGAACCGCCCGCGCCAGTCAGTGACCCTCCGGCCGAGCCGGTCCCGGAGCCCCCCGCGCCCTAGATGGCGACCCGTCGCTACACCGGAAACCTGCATCGCTACATCACGGCCGCCGATCTCCAGGGGGGCCGCCTCGCGGTCGCGGACCCCTGGAAGGTGGACTCGGAACTCCAGGGCATCTTCACCGCCGTCTCGCTCGGTGACCCGACGATCTCGGGGGCGAACGGCAACAACACCGGGAGCCATCAAGTGGTGACGACGCCGAGTACCGCCGGCAAAGAGTTCGCGGTCAAGCATGGCCTGTCGGTCGCGCCCAAGGGCGTCTTCAGCGTGTGCCCGCTCGTCGCGAGCGGGGGCACGGTGCGGGTGCGCTTCAGCCGCGCGGCCGACAGCACCTACGCGTACCTGACGTGCCCGGACGCGGTGGACGTGAGCATCACGACATCCCTGTACTTCCTGAGTCCAGGCTAGGAGCAGACACGATGGATGTCCTCGCGCCCCTCTTCGGGGGGCTGGCGTCGGCATTGGGCGGCGCGATCTTCGGTAACAAGGCGAATGCGGCGGATCAGGCGGCGCAGCAGCAGGCCGACGTCCAGAACCAGATCGTCCAGTACCTCATCAACCGCCGGAAGAATGTCTACGACCCGCTCATCGACCAGCAGGTGATCCCCGCCCTCACGCAGCGGATGTCGGCCGGCCCGTCGTTTGCGGGGCTCGCCGAGCGGAACATCAAGCGCCTCTCGGCCCCCGTGAGCCTCAACTACTAAACCGATGACGACGCTCGATCTCCGCCGCCTCCTCGCCCTCGGGCTCCTGCCCCCGATCACGGGTGGCATGGAGGATAACGGCGGCGGAGATCGAGC
>VFSW01002322.1_pt1 | contig 28747 bp, 24 predicted proteins | sample 5358111 | NCBI WGS metagenome assembly VFSW01 (sample SAMN11554181, study PRJNA540505) | mine drainage metagenome | isolation source: sediment from site ElyBrook_90M | place: USA: Ely Copper Mine, Vershire, VT | collected 2017 | reverse complement strand
CCATGTCCACATCGCCCATGTAGATCACGCACTCCAGGCCCAGCAGCGCGCACACCGTGGCCGTGGCCACCCCGTGCTGGCCCGCGCCGGTCTCGGCGATGATGCGCTTTTTGCCCATGCGCTGCGCCAGCAGCGCTTGTCCCAGCGCATTGTTGATCTTGTGCGCGCCGGTATGCAGCAGGTCTTCGCGCTTCAGGTAGATCTTGGCCCCGCCCAGTTGCTCGGTCAGCCGCTTGGCAAAGTAGAGCGGCGTGGGACGCCCCGCATAGTCCTTCAGCAGTCCGGCCAGTTCAGCCTGGAACGCCGCATCCGCCTTGGCCGCGTCGTACTCATGCTCCAGCTCCACCAGCGCCGCCATTAGCGTCTCCGGCACATACCGCCCGCCATACACGCCAAAGCGGCCCGGCCGCGACTCCGACGGAGCCGATGGAAGAATAATCGATGCCATGTGAGGGGCCTCCTGCGCACGCGCCCATAAAAATGGGGGAACTTTCCAGTGTACTAGGAACTCCGCTGAGAAGGTTCTCAGGGCAATCTACCCCAGCCGGTCAACCACCACCAACCGCGACAGCGGTTGGGTTGTCATCCCGACCGGAGTGGAGGGATCTGTGGTTGCTTTGAGGTAATCTCCGGTTAGGCGGTTAACCGCCCATAGCGCCGCTTTGCGCAGGGCAGAACTACTGATTAGCGGGACGGAATTGCCACCACAGCTTTAGGAATAGCCAGATCATGCCGAACCTAATCGCAAATCCCAGAACCGCTACAAGGGCCATCCAGTGGTCTGATTTAACAAGTTGGATCGCGTTGATTATGGCATTCGGAGTCTGCAAAATCCCAACGACTGCAATTGCAAACCACAGCCATCTCATTCGTCTCCATTTGGGCTTCTTCGCTCTCTCTGATTTCGTTGATGCATCACTCGAGAGTGATGTTTCCATTTCATTCCATTGTGCGCGGCTCCAGTAAACGAACGCGATGACAACGAAACCAAAGAGTTGAATAGCAACAAGGGCTGGAATGATTCTTTCCCTCCAGTCTGGATTCGCGACCATCGTGACAACGCCGAGAATGTCGAGGATGCCCAGTGCGATGAACCCGATGACCAGGGGCTTAAACTTGGAGTTCAACATGAATCTTCCCCAAAAATCTCTTAGACCTTCAGAGGAATTGTACGCAACATGGTCAGTTCTGGGTGGATGGTAGCCAACCCGGAACCAACCTCAACCCCAAACATCCAAACCCACATTTGCCGAGAATTACCGCGCGTTGCCGAGAATATCACTAGGCTGGCTTGCAACCGGCCCGCCAGCCCTCGATGTGCAGTCCGGCGCGCGTCCCCAAGGCCAGCGCTTCCCATTTGGCAGGGATACATCCCTGATGCCTCGCCGCTTGATCCCTTGTCCCCGAAGAAGTGACCAGTGGTACGATGCACACAAAGCACGCTATCTCATCCTTCTCCGGGAGGGATCGCCGCATGGGTTTAACAGGTTTCGAATGGGAGCGGCCGCCGCAGACCGCCTCTGCTTCCGACAATAGTTCTGCTGATAAAGACCGCGAATCCCCGCAATCGCCCCAGGAACTGAAAGAAGAAAGCCGAAAGATTCGCCGCTTGCAGATGGTGGTGAACATGGTCATGCAGGTCATCCTGCAGGACCCGAACCTCACGGTCGAGGAGGCTTCTGAGATGGTGGCCGACACGCGCCGCGCGGCCCTGGCCATGTTTCCTGACAAGGAACTGGCCTTCAACCTCATCTACTGGTCAAGGTTGCAGCGCCTCATGCGCGAGCGCTACCGAATGCAATAAGTCCCGTTGAAACGAGACCAGTTACATTCACTCCGGCGCGCCTACTTGTTTTCGTTGCCTGTGAGCCGGAAGGTGATGGTGCCCCAGAAGAGCCGTGCGCGCATCTGCACCGGCAGGTGGCGCTCGTCGTCCGTGTACCAGATCCAGATATTGCCGCGGTTCTTCACCACGCCCGCGGCGGCCGTCGGCTGCACGCGGATGGTCTTGAAGGTGCCCAGCGCGGTCTTGATCTCTTCGCGGCCTTCCACCTTCATGGTCACCGGCACGTTGTGCATGGCGTCCACCACGGGGATCACGAAGTTGTGGCCCACTTCCAGCGGTTGCGAAGCGGCGTAAAACACGCCCGTGAGCAGGTCCGTCATGCAGCCGGGGATGGACGACTCCACATGCTTGGACTGCCCGGTCACCATGTTCTTTTCGTCCAGGACCGACTTGGACTGGCCGTAATCGAGCCGGAGCGTGGAATTCACCTGCCGCCGGCCTTCCACCGTCTGCTTGTCGAACTCATATGTGCAGCCTTTGGCGCGGTCGAAGCTCGACTGGAAATGATCGCTCACGTGGAAGAGCAGGTTCAGGGCGCCGATGGTGTCGGCGCTGGCGGTAATGCGCTCGCGGTCGCCTGCCGCCTCAAAGCGCACCACCGCGGTTCCGGCGGGAAAGACACGCCAGTCCACGGAGTAGGTGAGGGTCTGCTTCTGCGGGAAACTAAAGCCGGCGCGCGGCGGCGCAAGCTGGGTAACCTGCTGTCCATAGGCCACTGCGGCCATAGCGAGGACGCAAAGAATCGTCTTTACCGTTGTGGGCTTCTTCACCGTCCGGCTTGGCTCCTTATGGTTTAACTTTCTTGCCGCGGAAATCACTCACCGACCCCACGGCGACAGGACTTCATCGCCGGGGTGGTTGCTCACCGCGGTCCTTGCACAAGCGCGCCTAGAGCCGGCCGGAGGAAGAGCAGGCTGAGGTAGAGCAGTGCGGCCCCTATAGCTGCATTGTACTCGCGGTGCCTCAGGTACAGCGTGAGCGAGAAGCCGCCGGAGCCCGCTTCCGTTCGACCCGCCGTCAGGCGCGGAATCAGGCGCGGCACCCGTCGGCAGTACTCGTCAAACTCAGAGAATGTTGCGCGCAGAAAGCGCTCCTCCGAGGCGATCACCGGAACATAAATCACCAGAAATCCTGCTGCCAACACCACCGCAACCGGCCAACTCAGCAGGGCCACCGCAAACCCCGCGGCCATCAGCATCGAGCCTAGATAGAGCGGGTTGCGGGTGTGCGCGTAGGGGCCGGTCTGCGTCAGCTCGCGGTTCTTCTTCACATAGCCCGCCGCGTAGCCCCGCAGCCACAGTCCGGGCAGCACCAGCGCCAGGCTCCAGGCCACGGCCCCGGGCTGGGGAGCGCGCCGCCACAGCTCAAACAGGTACAGGGCCGCCGTAAGAAAACCCAGTGGCACGCGGATGCGCCGGGCCACTCGCTGCCAGCGGGCGATCCAGTCCTGTTGCGGCGGGTTTTGGTTTGTCGCGTTCCCCGGCTGGGTCATAAGGCCGTCTCAGAATAAAGCAGTTCCCCCGCGGCTCGCAGCACGTCCTCCGGCTGGATGGTCAGCAAACCAGCCTCCGGCGCCTCGTAGCGGGTGTGGTCCCGGCGGCTCTCAGGGCTGCGCAGCACCTTAAAGTTGGTCCCAAACGGGCCATTGCGGCTGGGGTCCGTCGGTCCATAGATGCCCACCACCGGCCGTCCCAGGGCGCAGGCCAGGTGCAGCGGCCCTGTGTCTCCTGCAATCACAAGAGCAACGCGGCGAGTAAGAGCGATCAGGCGGTCCAGCGAGCCAATCAGCGGAGTGGCCGCGCCGTCCGTTTCTTTTGCAATGACGCTCGCCAGCGGCTCCTCGCCGGGCCCAATGTTGACCAGCACGCGGCAGCCTCGCTCGATAAGTCCCTGGGCCACAGCAGCATAGCGCTCCACCGGCCAGCGCTTGGCGCCCCAGCCCGCGCCGGGGTTGATCAGCACGGCGGGCTCGCCCGCCGATCGTGGCAGGATTTCGTCAGCCTCTGCCTCGGCCGCCGGGTCCACAGGGAGCCATGGCTGCACCGGCTCCAATTCATCCCCAGCCACCGCCGAGGCCAGTTCCACGTCCTGCTCGATCACGTGCGCGCCGCGGGTAGCCACGTGCTCAGTGAACAGCCAGCTTGCCGCCTGCTCACGCGGCTCGGCCTCGCCGATCAGCCGGCGGCAGCCCGCCATCCGGCCCAACACTGCCGACCGGATTGACCCTTGCAGGTCAATCACAGCATCGTAGCCACCGGCCCGTAGCGCCTGCCGCAAACCCTTGATTTCATGGATGGTCTGTCCGGACAGCGGACGACGTCGCCACTCTTTGGTCGCCGCCAGATGAATCTCGTCCACCAGCGGCTGCCTGGGCTCGGCGTGGCCCGCATCGCGTCCAATGCTGCCCTGAGCCGCCAGCAGCGCCCGCCAGCGCGGCTCCACCACCCAGTCGATCACCCATCCGGGATGAGCCATCCGCAGCGCCGTCACCGCCGGAAGCGCGTGCAAAATATCGCCCATGGCCCCAAGCCGAACCACCAGCAAACGAAACTTAGACTGCGTGTGCAAGCTCTGATTTTCTCACAGCGATGGATCTTTCGGGCCGCGCGCAATCCGCTCCGCAAGCCAGCCGATGGCCGCAGGCTCGTCCTCAATCTCGATGCGCAAGCGGGCGGTCTTCAGCGGCAAGTCGTCAGGGAAACCAGCAGCGAGACTGCCCAGCCGAACCTGATCTTTTTCCGTGGTGATGAGCGCCTTGGCTCCCGCCTTGCGGGCAGAGGATAAAAGCCGTTCCACGTCGGCGTCGGTGTAGCGGTGGTGGTCAGCGAAGGCGACGCGTAAAGCGACGTGAAGGCCGGCAGCGCTGAGCCCCGCAAAAAACTGATCCGGGCGCGCGATGCCGCAGAATGCCGCGACCGGGCCATCAACGGCCGGAACCTCCATGCGGCGATGCAGCCTCCACACCGGTCCCTGCCAGCCCCACGCCCGAAGCTCCGCCTCCAGATCCGGCTCTTCCACGGGAATCGCCAGCACCGTCGCGCGCCGGGCGGCCTTGAGCGGCTCGCGCAGGTTGCCCGCGGGCAGCAAACTGTCTCGCCAGTCTGTCTGGTTCAGCAGCAGAATATCCACCGCGCGCGCAAGCTGGCGATGCTGAAACCCATCGTCCAGAAGATGAACGGCGCAGTCTTCCGTCTCTGCTTCCGCTGCCTCCGCCAACAGGCCAGCCTCGTACCGCTGCGGCGCTACATACACCGGCAAGCCAGCCTCGCGTGCAATCAGCAGCGGCTCGTCGCCAAACTCTTCGGCTCCGCCGTCCAGCCGGACGCGAGCGGCGAGTCGGCTCTTCCGGCCGTACCCGCGCGAGAGCACGTCCACGTGGAAACCCTTTCCGGTAAGCAGCTTAGCCAGTGCAATGGTCAGCGGCGTCTTTCCTGCGCCGCCCGTAGACAGGTTGCCGACGCTCACCACAGGCCAGCGCAGCCGCCGCACCGGTTCCAGCCCCGAAGCCAACCGCAGACTCCGCAACGCGATTCCCGCCGCGTAGAGAGGCGTCAGCGGAGCCAGCCAGGGGCGCTTCATACGGATCGGTCTCCTGCGGCGAGCAGATTTTCGAGCGTACAAACCGTCCGCTCCGTCGCCCCGGCCTGCTGGTCGAAGACCTGCTTTGCCCGCGCACCCAGTTCTGCGGCGGTTGCGGAGTCTTGCAGCAAGTCAACCAAAGCCGCTGCCAGGTCTTCCTTGGCAGCGATGCGGATCGCCTCGTGCGCCCGCAAGTCCTCAGTAATGGCGCGGAAGTTTGCGTAGTGCGGACCCATCACGATGGGAATGCCAAACTGTGCCGGTTCCAGCGGATTGTGCCCACCCGCCGGAGCCACGCTCCCGCCCACAAAGGCCACGGCAGCCAGTGAATAGGCCGAAGCCAGTTCGCCGATGGTATCCAGCAGAATAATCTGCCCCGCCGTCACCGGCTTCAGCGCCGATGCATGTTGCGAACTCCACTCCGACCGTCGTGCCCACGAAACTCCGGATCGATCCAGCAGCGCCGCCACCGCGCCAAAGCGCTCCGGGTGCCGTGGCGCAAGCACCATCACCAGTTGCGGATCGGCCCCAAGTAGTCGTGGCCACGCCTCCAGCAGTGTGGCCTCTTCGCCCTCCAGCGTGCTGCCCGCTACAACAAATCGCATGCCGGGCGCCAGCGTCTTTAGCAGGCGCGTGGCCTCTGCCTCCTTCGCCGCGCGCACGTCGAATTTCAGGTTACCGGCAACCGTCACGCGCTCCGCTTGGCAGCCGATGGCCTTCAGCCGTTCGGCATCCGTCTCGCTCTGTGCCAGCACCCGGCTGAGCTGCCCAAGCAACGGTCGCCACAGCCGGCGCAGCATTCGATAGCGCGGCCAGGAGCGGTCAGAGATCCGCGCGTTCACCACGGTCACCGGGATTTCCCGGCGAAAGCAGCCATTCAGCAGGTTGGGCCAGAACTCGGTTTCGGCCAGAATCAGCATCTGCGGCTGGAGTGCGTTCAAATAGGCCCGCACGGCCCAGGGCAAATCCAGCGGGCAGTAGAACACGCGTTCCACTCCAAAGCGCTCCTGCGCCAGCGCCTGCCCCGTGCGGGTGGTGGTGGAAACCACCAGGCGAAACCCCGGAAAAGCCCGATCCAGTTCTCCCACCAGGCGGCTCACCGCCAGCACCTCGCCCACTGAGACGGCATGGAGCCAGAGGACCGGCGCCTTGCCCGATCCCGCAAGCACCGCCGGAACCCGGCCCAGCCGCTGCGGCAGCCCTTCGCGGTACTTCTGCGTAGTGGCCATCCGCCACAGCCACCAGGGCGCGCCGGCTACCAGGGCCAGCAGCAATGCCAGGTTGTAGAAAAACAGAATCATGCGAGACGGAATTTGCCTTCCCCCGGTCTAACCCTCAAATGATACAGTCGAGCACGATGAGGGTCTTGAAGGCGTTTCCGTTGCTTGCAATTTGGCTGGCGCTGCCCGCCGTGGCCAGCGACCACAAACCGCCGCCCGTGCAGCCGGCTACTTCGTTTGCCGATGTCGAGGTGCACGACAATGAGAAGGTGGCCATCGCTGCCGAACCCTATGACACGAAGGAGAAGGAGTCTATCTTTCGCGTCGATTACCTCAGCCACGGTGTCATGCCGGTGCGGCTTGTCGTCACCAACCTGGGCGACCGGCCCATCTCTCTGCGCGACGCGCGCATCCTCTTTCAAACAGCGGCAGGCGACAGGATTCAGGCCGCCGAACCCGAGGACGTGGAACGGCTGATGACCCGCAAGGAACGCGAGGGCAAGAAAATTCCCATGCCCGGCCCGTTCCCGTCCATCAAGCTCAAGCCCAAAGCCAGCAACAAGGAGATCGAGAAGGACTTCGACACGTTTGAGTACCAGGCCCTGGTCGTCGAGCCGCACACCACGCGCGCCGGATTCCTGTTTTACGATGTCTCCGACCTCGACAACCCGCTCCGGGGCGCCAAGCTCCATCTGCACAAGCTGCGCGACGCCAACGGCAACGAGCTCTTCTATTTTGAGATTCCCTTCGACAAGTACCTCAAATCGAAGTCCAGCCAGATGAACTGACCCGCGCGACAGGCCTACTCGTAATAAGTGGCCGTCGTGGTGTCTGTCTCCCAGATGGTGCAGTCCTTCACGCGCACCCGTCCCTGAGTCATTTCGGCGAGTTGCTCGTTGGTCTGGTCATAGAAGTATCGGGCCAGGTTCTCGGCTGAGGGGTTCAGCACGGTAAACGGCTCCAGGTCGTTGAGCATCTGGTGGTCGATGCGCTCAATCACCGGACGCATCACGTGCTTGAGCAGTTTGAAGTCCAGCAGCAGCCCGGCGGAGTCCAGTTCGGCCCCGGCCAGGGTCACGCGGACCTTGTAGTTGTGCCCGTGCGGGTTCTCGCACTTGCCCTTGTAGTTGCGGAGGTAATGCCCGGAGGAGAACCCGGCCTCCACTGTGACTTCATACATCAGTTTTGCCCGTTTCTGTGCGGGGAAGAGCCCCTCGTACTATTTTAGGGCCTGAAGGCGCATTCATGGCGACGGCCGCGGCAGACCCTCAATGTCCAGCCCCACCGCGCCGCTTGCGCCGCGCCGCCTGCCGGGCCTCTTCACTGCGCCGGTCCACCTGCTCAAACAGGTTGCTCATCACGCCGATAAGCGCCGACGCAAGGCTCGCCAGCAGCAACAAAAGCCCCACCGTGCGCCACAGCGAGGCGTTGGCCGGCAGCCCCGGCTGAAAGTTCGAAGGCACCAGCGCCATTCCCGCCGAGATCAGCGCGAATAGCCCAAGCGTGGCCGCCAGAATGTAGAAGTTGCGCGACATGTTCCAGTAAGCGAAAATGCTCCGCTCGTCCTACTGCGATTCTACGCGGTTCAGGGCCTCACGCGACGAGTTCCGCTGAGTGAACCAGCGCCACGCCTGCCTGGGCAAACTCCGCGTCAATCCTTGCCACTGAGCCGTTCAGGTCGATGGCGCGGCAGGCATCGCGCAGCACAACCACCTCGAGCCCGTGCAGCCGTGCGTCGAGAGCCGAAAAGCCAACGCAGAAGTCATACGCCAGCCCCACCAGAAACACACGCTTCAGGTCGCGCTCGCGCAGATAACCGGAAAGCCCGGTGGGCGTTGTGCGGTCGTTTTCGTAGAACGCCGAGTAGGAATCGATCTGCGGATCGAAGCCCTTACGCACGATCAGCTCAGCCTGCGGCAGGTGGAGCGCCGGGTGAAACTCCGCTCCCTTACTGCCCTGCACGCAATGGTCGGGCCACAGAGTTTGCATGCCGTAACTCATCTCGAATTGCTCGAAGGGCTGCTTCCCTGCATGGCTCGATGCAAAGGAAGTGTGCCCCGCCGGGTGCCAGTCCTGCGTGAGAAGAATGTGCCGGAACAGCGGCGCAATGTGTTGAATGACCTCGATGACGGAGTCTCCGCCCGGAACGGCCAGCGCCCCGCCGGGGCAGAAGTCGTTCTGCACGTCGGTCACAATCAGAACGTCTTGAGCGGTGATTTGCATTCAGGCCACGGTAGTCACTTCATACCATTTGTAACCTATAGCGGACGATATCGCTGCGCTGAAACTAGGTTCTGTCCGGATAGGCGGTGATACGATCGCAGCTCATAAGCCGATGCCGTTCCAAAGATTTCGTCCTGGCAGTTCTTCTCTTATTTCGTACATCGAGGCAGTTCTTAATTGGAATTACAAATCAGAGCAGCCAGCCAACTATATGATCAATTGGATTATCATTGGTCCGACACCTAGCCCGGAACTATCAATTGAAGCTCTTGAAGCTGCTTTCCATTCAGTCAGGCATCCTGAGGTGGATGTCGAGGTCTCAACGATTCCATTCCGGCATTGGTGAAGATCTTCTAGGCCACGCGACATATCATATTTCGTGCGGCCAAATCGTGATCGGGTTAGTCTGGCCAGCCGCCAACGAGGAGGAGCATGACAGACGGGGACGACGATCCAAGGAAGGCCTACGTCGAGGAACTGAAAGCATCTGCGGAAAAGGCTAAGGAAAAGCACAAAAAAGAGCATCGGCGAAGCCTTGACGTCAGGGCGAGCTTCTTCGACAAATTATCCGCTTTGGACGCAGGCTCTATTGCGGTGGCCGTGTCCGTGGGAATCGCCCTACTAGGGAGGCCCGAATCTCGCATCGGCTCCGTGCACTCGAACCTCAGTTGGTTGGTTGTGATTACCTTGTTCCTTTGGGTATCCCTCATCTGCGCAATTGGTCACAATTCCATATACGTCAAAATTGCACGTTTGCAAGCTGAGCAGGCTCTGGCTTGGGCTAAATATATTGGTCTGATAAGTGCTAGTGCGTCAGCGCGTGCGGCGGGATCGCCAAAGAGTGCCGAGTTTGTTGATCAGCATATTCTTGAAACGCTCTCCGAAAGGATTCACGCAGACGCCATGCTCGCGACCCGTACGAGCCTTTCAGTGAACAGGGTGATGTTACTCGGGTATATCGCGGTTGCATCGTTTCTTTTCGCGTACACACTCGTCTTCATCTGCGTAATACATCTTTGGTGGGTTACACGCTAGAAAGTAGAAAGTTGGGAACAACGGCCCGATCCAATCCTCCGACGTAGCGTGCGAAAATCCCTCGGATTCCGGGAGTATTGTCGCCTATCCGCGCAATACCGCGGAGTTGAATCGGCCGATTCTTTTCCTTATCAGCGAGTCTTGTCTTCGAAAAACGCCTCCACATCCGTAATCGTCGTCGTCATCCGATACGGCGGCAGGCTGGCCAGAAACGTCTGTCCGTAGCGCTGCCTGCGAATGCGCGGGTCCAGCAGCACCAGCACGCCACGGTCCTCCAGCGAGCGGATCAGCCGGCCAAATCCCTGCTTCAGCGTCAGCACCGCCGACGGCACCTGGTAGTCGAAAAACGGCTTGCCGCCCGCCTCTTCAATCGCCTTCATCCGCGCCTGGACCACCGGGTCGTTGGGCACGGCGAAGGGCAGGCGGTCGATGATGACGCAGCTCAGCGCTTCGCCCTGCACGTCCACGCCCTGCCAAAAGCTCGACGTCCCAAACAGCACGGCATTCGGCGTCTCGCGGAACTGCTCCAAAAGCGCCTTGCGCGGCGCGGTGCCGTGCAGCAGGATGGGAAAATCCAGCACCGGCAGCAGACGCTCATACAGGTCGCGCATCTGGCTGTAGCTGGTAAAGAGGCAGAACGCGCGCCCGCGAGAAATCTCCAGCACGCGCCGGATGCATTCAGCCGCAGCCTCGGGAAACTCCGGGTCGCGCGGGTCCGGCATCTGCGGCGGCAGATAGAGCAGCGCCTGCTCGCCGTAACGAAAATGCGAAGGCACCACCAGCTCCCGTGCGTCATTCAGCCCCAGCCGTTTGCGGATATGCTCAAACCCGCCCTGCACAGTGAGTGTGGCCGACGTCAGCACCACCGTGGGAATGGACTCGAAGACGCGCTCCGACAGCAACTCGGAGACATCAATCGGCGTGGCCTGCAGGAACGTCGTCCGCGCCTGCGAGCGAAACCCTCCCGATCTCGGCCCGGAAGCAGTTCTGTCCGTGGCCGCCCCGGCGATGCGCCGCTCCAGCCAATACACCATGTTGCTGGCGTTCGACTCCAGCAGAAACTCAAGCTCCGAGCGCAGCCGCACAACACGCTTCTTCAACCCCGGCGCTTCTTCAATGCCGGTCAGCCGGTCCATCTCCGTTTCCAGCAGCTTGAGCGTGGCCCGCACGCTCATATACAAGTCGCCCGAGGTCTCCAGAAACTCTTCGCGCTCGGCGAACGGCTGGCGCCCATCTCCGCTCATGGGCAGTCCCGCAAAAAACATCCGTGCGCGCTCGCGCAGTTGCTGCGTAGCCGCAGGCAGGTTCGCCGTACCCTCTTTGCCGCGGAGCAGCACATCGGTGTCGCGCGCCAGTTCTTCAAAGCGAATGTTGCTCACCGAGAGGCCGAAGTAGCTTGAAGCCACCTCCTCCAACTCGTGCGCCTCGTCAAACACCACCGCCGCGGCCTCAGGCAGAATCCCCGCGTCGGGCGCGCCCGCAGCCTCCTGCTTCACAGACAGGTCGGCGAAAAACAGGTGGTGATTCACGATGATAATGTCCGACTCCAGCGCCTTGCGCCGCATCTCGGTGATAAAGCACCGCTGGTAGTCAGGGCAGGTCGAACCCAGACACGCCTCCGAACGCGCATCCAGCTTTTGCCACAATGCGCTCGATTCAGGCAGCTCGGAGAGTTCAGAGCGGTCGCCGGTTTCGGTGATCTTCTCCCACTCCGCAATCTGGCGGTACTGGTCGATTTCTTCGAGTCCCGAGAGAATCGGCTGCGTGCGCAGGGCCACCAGCTTATGCCGGCAAAGGTAGTTTGCGCGGCCCTTCATGTAGCAGACCCGCAACTCGCCCAGCAGCGATTCAAGAAACGGAATGTCGCGAAAGTAGAGCTGGTCCTGCAGAGCCTTGGTGCCGGTGGAGATAATCACGCGCTGCCCCGTGCGCAAGGCCGGCAGCAGGTAGGCCAGTGTCTTTCCCGTGCCGGTGCCCGCCTCGACCACCAGGTGGCGTCGCTCTGCCAGCGCCCGCTCCACGGCCTTGGCCATCTCCAGTTGCCCCGGGCGGTACTCGTAGGGCAGCGCCGAACGCGCCAGAATGCCCCCCGGAGCGAAGAACTCGTGCAGGCTGGGCAGGGCGCGGGTTGTGGTGTCGGTCGGGGGCATCGGGGCCGGGTACTCACTCCATCATAGAGATGCAACCGGCCCGCGGGCCCGGGCAAAGCCGCGTTCCCAACGTTCCGCGGCACTTGAGCCGGCAAAAGAAGCGCCGGCAAAATATGGCTTTCAACTCATGCTGGAAGGTAAACTAATAAGACAGCTTGTGCAGGATGGGCCGATTTGCAGCGAGCCCGCAAGGAAAGAGCCTGGCCTGGCACCTGCTCCCACCTCTGATTTCAGGTTCTTTCCGGACTGCTTTCGGCGCAGGTATATGATCGTGTGACCGGTGCCGCCGGTCCGTTTGGAGATTGTTTTGTCGAAGTATCACAAGTCGGTTGTGCCCACCAAGTCGCGCGCTGGTGCTGTCCCGCTGGTTGCCATCGTGGGCCGGCCCAACGTGGGCAAGTCCACGCTCTTCAACCGGCTTACCAAGAGCCGCCGCTCCATCGTGGGCGACGAGCCCGGCATCACGCGCGACCGGATTTATGGCGAGTTTGACTGGGCCGGGCGCCAATTCCGGTTGGTCGACACGGGCGGCATCGTGCCCGACGATCCCGAACTGATTCCCACTGAAATCTACAACCAGGCCAGGGTGGCGCTTGAGGAGGCCGATGCGCTGGTGCTGGTAGTGGACGCGCGCACCGAGCTGGCCAGCCCGGATTACGATCTGGTGCGCCTGTTGATTCGGGGCGGAAAGCCCCTGTTCCTGGCGGTGAACAAGGTCGAGGGCGAGGCGATGGCCTATGTAGCGGAAAACTTCCGCCAGTTGGGCGTCCGCAACGTGTTTCCTGTCAGTTCCGAGCACGGACTTGGCATCGGCGATCTGCTGGATGCGATCTCCGAGGCGATTCCGGCTCCGGCCGAAGAAGCGGAGGAAGCTCAGGCCGCTCAGGAGATCGAGGACGCCGAGGCCGAAGAGGATGAAATCTCTGAGGGCGGTCCCGTTGCGCCCGGAGAGGTGGACGAGCCGCATCGTTCACTGCACAAAACCCACGGCGAGTTTGAGCAGCACGAGACTTCAATCGCAATCATCGGCCGGCCCAACGTAGGCAAGTCCACTCTGTTGAATGCTTTGACGGGCACGTCGCGGGCCATTGTGTCGCCCATTGCGGGCACCACACGCGACGCGGTCGACGAGGTGGTCGACTTCGAGGGCAGCCAGTTGCGCTTTGTGGATACGGCGGGCATTCGCCGCAAAGGCAAGACCCACCTGATGGCTGAAAAGATGAGCGTGGTTATGGCGCGGCGGCACCTGGAGGCGGCAGACGTCGCCTTGCTGGTGATCGACGCCACCGACGGCGTAACCGGAGCTGATGCCACCATAGGAGGCTATGCCCACGAGAGCGGGCGCAGCGTCATCATCCTGGTGAACAAGTGGGACGCGGTCACCACCGGTCGCACGGACGGCAAACCGCCCGCCGACCGCGAAATCTTTGAGCGGCAACTGCGCTCGGCGCTCAAATACCTGAGCTACGCGCCGGTCATCTTTCTCTCCGCCCTGGAAGGTACAGGGCTGGGCCGGGTGTTGAACGAGGTAAAGGCCGTGGCTGCCGAACGGCGCAAGCGCGTGACAACAGGGCAGATGAACCGCTTCCTCGACCGAATCGACTTCCAGCGCGCGCCGGTGCCGATGGCCAAGCGGATCCGCATCTTCTATATGACGCAGGCAGCCGTGGCGCCACCCACCTTTGTGCTGTTCACCGACCGCGACATCAAGCTGCACTTCGCCTTCGAGCGCTTCCTCGAAAACCAGATCCGCGAGGCCTTCGGCTTCAAAGGAACCCCGATCTGGTTCAAGGTGAAGGCGCGGAACGAGAAGAAGGACGAATAGCCGTAAAGCAGCCGTCGCAGTGGTCATGAGCCAGGGCGTTCCAGTGGCTGGGTTGGGTATGCATTAACAACCGGCCCTGTCCTGACTCGATTTCGAGCCCCCCCCCACCCTGTCGACTGCGCTCGCTGCCGGTTCCTGTCACATTTCGCCGAGCGAGCATTCACCTGCGGAATCTGCCGTTATGGCTTGGACGGGCTGGAAGAAGATGGGGTCGCCGCAGGTTCCTCCAGGTGGGTCACGTGGACGCTGGCCTGGATTTCCGGGACGGTGCCGTCGTTGACCTGCACCTCCGCCGGTCTGCCCTGGATGAGAAGACGCTGAACCGCCTTGCTTCGCCCGGGAACCACAACTCGATCACTTACCGTGGTCAACCCTGACCGCACGGTAACGGGGACCTCGGCTGCCGCATAACCGGCATTGGCCAGGTTCACGGCCACCAGCCAGGTTCCGGATTGGGCTGCGTTGGGAAAGGCGCTCTCGACGGTCAGGTCCGGAAGGCCTTTGTCCGCATCCACCCAATCCGCGAAAAACCAGGAGAGGTCGCGGTTGACGCTCGCCTTTTGAACAAGCGCCGGAAACGAACCGCTGCCCGGGCCATTGCCGAGGTCCTTGGCTGGATCGTAGGCGCGCAGGGCGGCGGAGAGGGCGTCGTCTCCGGCCAGATCCCGCAGCATCCACAAGACATAGGCCGCCTTGGTGCGGTAGTAGACGGGTGAGTAGGCGAGGGCCAGCGGCTGGCCCGTGCTCTCGCCGGGGCTGGCTGGCTCCGCCAGAGCCAGTGCCGCGCGGTCGGCTTCAAGAATACCCAGGGCCTGCTCGCGTCCGTGGCGCTTTTCCGCCCAAAGCGTGTCCATAAAAGTGGCCACTCCCTCGCTGAGCCATGCGCGGGGCGACTGCAGCCAGGCGTGCGTGAGGGCGTGAACCAGCAGGCTGCTGAGCCGGTCGGCGGGCGATTCGTGGAGGCTGGTCGCCAGCAACGCTCCGGTCTCGTAGGGCGCGTCCTCGGGGTCGGGCAGGTCAAGCAAAGTGAGTTGCGCGCGCGGACGCTGGCCCAGCCAATCCTGAAGGAAGGGCGTGACGGCGGTGGCCGCATCGGTCCAGGCCTGCACGGCCACCTCGTTATCGGGGGTGGTCCAGGCCGTCAGGTTCGCGCCGGGGTGCGGTTTGCGGATGGCCGCGAACAGGCTGGGCGCTTCAAAGCCGAGGGTCGCGTTGTCCAGGCTGGCGGTGGCAATGCCGTCCACTTCGGGGTCGAATCCGCCGGCGGAAAGAACCGTCAAGGCAACAGCATGGCCGTTGATGAGGGCGATGGTGGGCTGCTGGCCGTAGGGAAACTCCACGGTGAGGCGAAGGGCGAAATGCGCGCCGGAAAGCCGCAGCTTGTGCTGCCCGATTTCGTCAAAGAGCCGCGCACCGTCGCCCAGGATGACGGGAACGCTGGAGACCGGGTACCAAACGACGTTGCCAAAGCCGCGTAGCCCGGTAAAGGGGACCGTGATCTGGTCCCAGTCTGAGTGCAACGCGAGAGCTTCAGGGGTGCCCACGGCCAGAAGCCGCTGAGCCGACGGCACAATCGTGCCGGAGTAGGTGACATCAAGCTGCAGGGTGGCGCCGGGTACAAGAGGCTGGGCAAGAGGGACAGCCGCCTCATGCAGTTGGCCAGTGTGGTCGGCATCAGAGTTGAGCGTGGCCACCGGGAAGGCGACATCCTTACCCCCGACGCGAATCCGTTCCCAGTTGAGCGACGACGAAATCTGCAGCGGAATGCGGGTAAGCGGAGTTTTGCCGTCGTTGCGCACGGTGAGGAGTGCGCGGACGGCGATCTGGTGGGCGGTGGTGTGCAGGCGCACGTCCAGGTCGAGGCTGGTGTACGTGACGGCCTCGCGGTCGACGTCTTCAACGGAGGGCTCGGTGGCCGTTTGGGCTGCGGGCCGGGCGTCCGTGGTGCTGGTTTGCGTGGTCTGGCCGTTCTCGTCAGTGGAGCGCGAAAAGATCACCTGACCGGTGGGCTTGTGGTTTTGAGGTTTCGCCTGTGCAGGATGGGCAGGTGTGGTTTGTGCACTGCAGGGGAGCGACACCAGGACTGCGGCCAGTGTTGCGGCTGCCAGCGTCCGGGCAAAGAAAAACTTCATGAACCCAGGCCTTTCTGTTTCTTTGGTTTGGACGCGGCCTGCGGCGAGGGGCGAGCGCCAGGGTCCTCGCCGGCCTGCTGGCGCGTCTTGCTGCGGCGCTGGCGAAAGGCTTCATAGAGCACCACCGCTCCGGCGGCCGACACATTCAGCGAACTGACGCCGCCGGCCATGGGGATGCGCAGCAGGTGGTCACAGGTGCGCTTGACCAGATCGTGCAGGCCCGCGCCTTCACGGCCCAGCACGAGGACGCAGTCGCCCGTGAAGTCGTACTGGTCATAGTCGCTGGTACCGCGTTCGTCCAGGCCGATGATCCATAGATTCTGCCGCTTGAGGTCTTCAAGGGCGCGGACAAGGTTCACGACGCGGGCGATGCGGAGGTGTTCGGTGGCTCCGGCGCTGGCTTTCACGGCGACCGGGCTGAGCGGGGCTGACCGGCGCTCAGTGAGGACCACGCCGTCTACCCCGGCGCCGTCGGCCACACGCAGCAGGGCGCCCAGATTTTGCGGGTCTTCCACGCCGTCGAGGGCCAGCAACAACCGGGCCGGGCGTTGCGCGGATTCCGCGGCGGGCGGCTCGAAGAGGTCTTCGATGGCCAGAAACTCCTGCGGGCGAACCACGGCAACCACGCCCTGGTGAGCGGGGGTCTGGGCGATCTGGGTCAACTGCTCGCGCGCCTCCTGGCGAACGCGGACGCCAGCCTCCCGGCACGCAGCCACCACGCGCGCGAGCCGCTCATCGTGCCGCTCGCGAGCCACCAGAACGTGATCAAAACGCCGTCTGCCGGCCTTGAGCGCCTCTTCCACCGGATGCAGGCCGTAGAGAACTTCCATGAAGGATAGTGTAGAAGATGGACGGCTCAGGTACTGGATTGGAGACGGGTTTCCGCCCGGATCGACACTTTTCTCATCCAAATCTGTCTTTTGCGCGGCTTGGCGGACAATTTTGTCGTCTAATTAAGTACGATGGGTACCGCCGCTGCGATTCGCTCGTTTTTCACCACCGGTTCCGCCACAGCAGTTCAAGAGCAGGTGCGTCAGGAGAGCCTGGCAGTTGCCGAGGGTCTCAAGCGCCATGACGCCGGGCTCTTGGATGAGCTGATTGTCCGCTACCAGCATCGGTTGCTGCGCTATCTGCTGTATTTGACGGGAAACCGCGAGATGGCCGAGGACCTCTTTCAGGAGGTATGGATGCGGGTATTGACGCGGGGAGCGCAGTTCAACGGCAAGGCCCGCTTTGAGACCTGGCTGTTTACCATCGCCCGGAACCTGGTGATCGACCAGCGGCGCAAGCGGACGATGTCGAGCCTCGACGAGCTGTTCGAGACCGGCAACGACGATGACCGGCCGATGAGCTTTGAAGTTGCCGACGCGGATCCAACACCCTTTGATCACTTCGCCAACCTTGAGGACCGGGAACGGATCGCGGAGGCATTACTGCGGCTGGACACGCTGTACCGTGAGGTGCTGGTGCTCCGGTTCCACGAGGACTTGTCGCTGGATGAGATCGCAAAGGTGACACAGTCGCCTCTTTCTACTGTGAAATCAAGACTCTACAGGGGGATGGCCGCAATCCGTCCCAGGCTAGAACTCAGCCATCCGCTTCGCGAGGAGGCGGTGTGAAGACCGCAGTACCTGCTGTCGGCCCGACCAATGGCGCCCGAGGGGGTGCCAGCGCCGACCGCGACTTGGTTTCGGCGCTTACGGGATGCCAAGCCAACCGTGAATGCGCTGTCGCTCATCGCACCAGCCGCGTGGTGCTTGCCTCGCTCGGTGTGATGCAGGAACAGAAGGCCGGGCACAAGCGAATACGTGCGATCGCGCTGGCTGCGGCGCTTGTGGTCCTGCTTGTACTCTGTCCTCTGATCTGGTGGGTCGTAGACACCTTGCTCGAAGATGAGCACCTGACTGGGATAACCGGCCAATTGAGCCTCTTCGTCTTCTTTTTTTGTGCGGCCATCCTGGCCTCAGCGGTTCTTGCAGGCTGGCTGCGCAACAGGTCGTAGCGCATAACGCCTGAAAGAAGTGCAACCGCGGAGTAAGTTCACGCAACTTCCTAATTTCCTTCTCCGTCCATCTGATATAGAGGTTAAGCTCTGCTTAAGCTCCAGAAACGCCCTCCGAGGGAGGGATTGCTTATGCGTGATCCACAATCCATCACTGTCAACGACGATGCACGCCTGATCCCACTGTGGTCGATCCTGGTTGCCGTCGTAGCCTTCGTCTTTGTCGAGTACTATTTTTGGCTGGTTTTGCCTGGGCAGCGGCACCATGCGCCGCCGCCCCTGGGCTTCCGCATCTATTTCAACCTCTCCTGGGGGCTGGTGGCAGCGCTCTACTTCCTGATGGTGGGCTACGTCAGCAAGGATGCTCCGCGCCGCGGCATGAGCTCGCGCTTCTGGATGCTGATCTGCTTTGTGATGCCGGGCGGGATTGGCGCCGTGCTGTATTTCCTGCTGCGCGTGCCAGAGATTTCGTGTTGCCCCGCCTGCGGCACGCATGTGCAGAGCGACTTTCATTTCTGCCCGCAGTGCAACTATCAGCTCACGGCCAGTTGCGGCAACTGCTTCCGCACGGTGCGCTCGACGGACCAGTTTTGCACCCGCTGCGGACATGAGATTTCACGCGACCACATGCCGGCGCGTCTTCGAGTGCTGGGCGAGTAGGCCGCGAAATCGCACCTTCGGCGCGGTTTGATCGTGCCGAAGGGCACCCTACTTTGAATCCGGTTCTCTCCAGCATTGACCGGACCGGGTCCCGTTCCTACAATCAGGCATCTGATCTGCATGTCCATCTCCGCGCTCATCATCGACGACGAACAACTTGCCCGCGACGAGCTAAGGTACCTGCTCGACCAGGTGGGCGGAGTGGACGTGGTGGCGCAGGGGAACAACGGCATTGACGCAGTAAACCTGATCGAAGAACACCATCCCGATCTCGTTTTTCTTGATGTGCAGATGCCGGGACTGGACGGCTTCGCGGTGCTTCAGCGGCTGATGGACCGTCATCGCACACAGTCCGGCAAGGACGCCGAACCGCTGCCTCAGATTGTCTTTGCCACGGCCTACGACCAGTACGCTGTGCGCGCCTTCGACGTGAATGCCGTGGATTATCTGCTCAAGCCTTTCGACCGCACCCGCGTGCAACAGGCGCTGGAGCGGGTGCGAGGACGCCTGGCGGGTGGCGCGGGCTCGCTGCCCGAATCGCAGATTGACGCCCTGCTGCGGCTCTTGAACCGTCCCCAGGGTGCTGCACGCGCTCCGCAGCCGGCCAGGCTGATTGTGCAGGCGCAGAGCCGGCTGCTGCTGGTGGATCAGGCGGATATCTGCTACGCCGCCATCGATGAGGGCGTGATTCGGGTGGTGACGCAGAGCTTCGAGGGGCACTCCAAGTGCCGCACCCTGGAAGAATTACTGGAGTTGCTGGACCCGGCTCTATTCTGGCGCGCGCATCGCGGCTTTGTGGTGAATATCAATCACATTCGCGAGGTGGTGCCGTGGTTCAAGTCCAGCTATCAACTGCGTATGAATGACAAGCGGCAGACGGAGATTCCCGTCAGCCGTGCGCAAACCAAACGATTGCGCGAACTGTTCAATCTCTAGGGTCAATTGAGGGGATGAACGTAACCGGGGGCGAAAAACTCGGCCGATGGACTTTGTCCGCCTTGAGCGGGCGCCGCTACTGGGGCCGCGCCTGCATAGCAGGCAACACGGGAAGCAGGAAGAAGTTGCGCAGCTGCGGCAATTGCTTTGGAGCCCCCGCTTCGTACAATAGGGGAATGCGGCACGGTATTCGTTTGCTGTTACTTTGGGTGTTGGCAGTTCAAGGACTGTATGCCGATGGTTCGGCGTTCGACCTGACCGGACCAAAAGTGGACGTACACGTCAAGCGGGGAGAGGTCACGCTGCCCATTGGTGAGGTTCCCAACCTGCTGCCGGGGGACCGTCTTTGGATTCATCCCGATTTCCCTGAGAGCCAGTCAGAGCATTTTGTGCTGATCGTCGCATTCCTGCGCGGAGCCACCAACCCACCTCCGCCGGAGTGGTTCACCAGGGTGGAAACCTGGAAGCGCAAGGCGCATACCGAGGGCGTGTTTGTGAATGTGCCCGCTGAGGCGCAGCAGGCGCTCATCTTTCTGGCGCCGGAGACGGGCGGCGACTTCAGTACGCTGCGAAGCGCAGTGCGCGGACGTCCCGGAGCCTTTGTGCGCGCTTCTCAAGACCTGCAGTCCGCCAGTTGGGACCGGATGCGGGCTGATGCCTTTCTGGCAGAGATCAAGAGCACATCCCAGACCGACCCGAAATCGCTGAAGCAGCACGCCGAGGGAGCTGCCCGCAGTCTCGGCATCAAACTGGACCAGCAATGCTTCGACAAGCCCGCGGAGCAACAGGCTCCCTGCCTGACGCAACACACAGACGGGCTGGTTCTGGACGACGCCGGCACGCAATCGAAAGTGGCGCAACTCGCCAATGGTTCGACCATTGATTTGATGAACCAGCTTAGCTACTCGAACATGGGCGGAGCCGGGGCCTACAGCGCCTACATCGGCGCGATTGTGGACACGGCAAAGATACTTTCTTCGCTGCATACGGCGCATTTCCAGTACATTCCCGCGTTGGCTTTGCCCACCAAGGACACGCTGAACCTGCGCTTGAATATGCCGCCCTCGTTCCGCGATCCCAAGTCGGTGGTGGTGGTGGCCTTGCCGCCGGTGAGTCCCGCCAAGATGCCGCCCCTGCATCCAGTGAATCCTTCTGATAGTTTCTGCGCGCAGAAGCCGGACCTGGTGCTGCCCGCCGAGGGTGCCCCGCTGGTGCTTGCCACCCAACTGGCCTACAACCTGAGCCTGCACCTCGAAACCAAGAGCGGCCCGATTGATTTGCCCGTAACGACCGATCCGGGACTGGGCGGACTGGTGCTCTCGCATCCTGCGTCCCCGTTGCCCGAGGGTGACTTTACTGGTGTGATTCGCGGCAAATGGGGCTTTGACGACTGGGAGGGTCCGCGTTTTCATCTGCGTTCGGCCGGACCGGGCCACTGGAACGTGGCGGCCGGCGACCAGTCGGCCCTCGTAGTGGGTCGCGAAGACCTGCTGCACCTTGAAGGCGGCAGCACCTTATGCGTCGACAAGGTGGAAGAACAGCCCACCGCGGGAAGTCCGCGCACTCTTGTTTGGAAGTCTCCAAAACCGGAGACGCTGGAGATCACGGTGCCCTTGAAGGACGCCGTACCGGGCCCTATCACGCTGGAGATCCACCAGTTTGGACTGAATGAACCGGACAGGTTAACCCTGACGTCCTACTCTGAGGCTGCTTCGCTGGACCGTCTGGTGCTGAGCGCCGGGGACATGCAAGCGGTGTTGACAGGCACCCGGCTGGACGAAGTAGCCAAGGCCTCTCTGAATGGAATTACGTGGTCCCCAGCCGTGCTGAGCCGCGTGGAGGATTCCGATCGCCTGGCGATGAATGCCGATGGCTCCACCTCCGGCCTGGAGCCCGGCAGGCGCTACTTTGCCAGCGTGCAGTTGCGGGATGGGCGGGAACTGAGAGTGAGGGTGAGTGTCGATCCGCAGCGCCCGCAGGTAACGCTGCTGAGCAAAGGCACGCAGGACGAAGCCTCCTTGACGCCTTCCATGGTTCGCCTGGGCAACCCGGACGACCTGCCCATCGACAGGCGTCTGGTCTTCTTTCTCAAATCGAAGATTCCGGCGAACTTTCCTCGTACAGAGAAAGTCGAGGTGGCTGCGGCCGATGGCAGCTTCCAGACTGTATTGTCACTGGCGGACGGCACGCTGGTGCTGGAGGATGCAAGGACGGCCATGGGCGTGGTGGAACCACTGGCCCGGTTCGGCTTCTCTGCTTTTGGACCGATCCAGGCCCGTGCTATCTCAGCCAGCGGAGTCACCGGGGACTGGCTTCCTCTGGGAACACTGGTGCGGCTGCCGGGGTTCAAGGAATTGCACTGCCCACGAGCGCTGGGCAAGCCCTGCACCTTGACCGGGAGCAATCTCTTTCTGGCTGTCTCCATCGCGGCGACACCCGAATTCGACAACTCGACTGATGTGCCGCCGGACTTTACGGGAACACAGCTCAGCGTGCCCCACCCTGCAAATGGGTTGCTTTACCTTAAATTGCGCGATGATCCGGCGGCCGTGCAGACGCTGGCCTTGCCTGTGATGCCCGTAGTTCCTGGAACTCCGGGAACGTCGCCTCCGCCTGCTCAGGAGATCCAGCCGGCAGCAGGACAGGTAGCCCCACCTGCGGCTGAGGCTGTACCGCAACCTGCTGCTCATACTCAGCCTGCGACTATGCCACCGGCAACATTGCCGGCCGGTGCGCCGCAAAAAGAAGCAACGCCTGCCGCGCCCAAGCCGTAAGGCAAGCGAAGGCACTTTCCAGCGATACTTCTCAGATCTCAACGTTCCCGGTACGCAAATTTGCCCTGGCGCGGGACTGACTCACACGCCAAAGCAAATTTGCGTTCTACTGTCTTCGACCGGTAGTTGCAGCAGTGTAGTGCAGCTGGAATTCTACTGGAAATAGGCTTTGTTCTTCTCGGCGAAGTGTGCCTTTTCGGCGGGCAGATCGTCTGCGGGAAAGATCGCATGCTGGGGGCAGATGTCCGCGCAGTTGCCGCAGTCGATGCATTCATCGGGGTTGATGAAAACGTGGGGCACGGTTCCCGCGTTCGGATCGCCCGCCTGGGGTGCGATTGCAGCCGTGGCACACTCCGCCACGCAAACAAAGTCCTTGGTGCAGGCATCGGTAACTACGTAAGCCATGATGAAATTACTCCTTCTTGTTGGTGGGAGCCACGGTGGTGGCTCTCCTCGCATATCGAGAGTATCCAGCAGCGGTATCCGGCATCCGTGACTCGAATCACAGTGCGGCAGGGACATCCTACGGCTGCGCATAGACCGCTGGACCTGCACGGATTTGCAACGAGGCTGTTCGCAAGCGATCGTGAAAGACCAGAGCAGTTCTCCAATACACGTGCCCTTGCCTAGAGAATAGAAGGCTCTTTCTTAAAGAAAAATCCACTGTGCGGCTGTGACTTTACAAAATTAGCTTGACAATGGCACCACCGGCGTACTGTAGTGTGTTTGTCAGAGAGACACTCTCTCCCATCCTCACCTTTTTATTAAGGTTCTACCGCATTGTTCGTAGAAAGGGGAGGTCTCTGTGAAAGCTAGAAAATTGCAGTTCCTTTTTGTTGTTTTGTGCGTGCTAATAGCCAGTGCAGTGCACGTAACGGCTCAGGGTATTTTCGCAACGTTGACGGGAGTCGTGTCTGACCCTTCCGGCAGTGTGGTCACAAACGCTAAGATCGTGCTGAAAGATGCCCTCTCGGGTTCCATTCGTGAGACGCAAACAAATGGCCAAGGCTACTATACGTTTGCCTCGGTCCCCGTGGGCAGCTATATCCTCACGGTCCAAGCCACTGGTTTCAAGGAGTATAGTGGCGCCGGTATAAGACTTGGTGGCGGTGAGGACCGCAACGTCAACGTTCAACTCCAGGTTGGCGAAGCAACTGAAAAGGTAGAGGTGAGCGCCGAGAACGTCGCTATCGCGACTACCGATTCGGGCGAGAAATCATTTACCTTGGACACCAAGGAATTACAGAACTTTACCCAGGTCGGAAGCAATGCGGCCGAGTACATCAAGATTGTTCCGGGCTTCGGCATCTCGAACGGCACGCAGAACAAATCCAATTACAACGGCGCGACCATCGGCATCAATGCGAACGGCGACTCGGGTAGTCAAAGTCCGCTGAACGCAGCCTACTCCTACAACGGCTTGCCGCAGAACTCGCTGGATATCGTATCGGACGGAGCGCACGTCTCCGATCCTGGTTGCAACTGCGATACGCCGGTCAATCCCAACTCTGACTTTCTGCAGGAGTTTAAAGTTCTTACTTCAAACTTCGCCGCAGAAGACCAGAAGGGTCCGATCGTCATTACGTCGGTGACCAAAGCAGGCGGCCCACAATTTCACGGGAACGCCTTCCTCTCCGCACGCAACTACAAGCTCAATGCGAATGACTGGCTGAACAAATTCAGTAATGTTCCGGCACCGGCAGACGCCTACTACTATCCCGGCGGGTCAATCGGCGGACCGGTCATCATTCCCGGGACCCGATTCAACCAGAGTCGCAGCAAGCTTTTCTTCTTCACTGGGTTTGAGTACTTCTACCAGGTACTCGACACCGGCCTGTTACGGGCCACCGTACCGACCGCGGGTGAGCGAAGCGGAATCTTCTCACCAGCTGAAGTCCAGAAGGAAGGAGCCATCACGGCGTCCGGGAAAGCTCCCGGAGAGCTTACTGCCGATGCAATCTCGAAGTTCGGCGGCACCACTATTCCGATGTGCTCAGGTACAGCGAATGGTGCTTGCATCGATCCCAACATGCTTGCCCTGACGAAGCTGTTCCCGCAGCCAAACGCGGATCCGAATGCTACTGGCGGCTACAACTACACCCAGTCGGAGGTCTTCAACCAGAACAACCGTCAGTGGACCATCCGCGGCGACTGGAGCATCAGCGACAACACCAAGGTTTTCGTGCGCTACAACTACCAGCGCGAAATCCAGCAGTTCCCAGTGGGCCTGTGGTGGCGCAACGGTGACCAGGTGCCCTATCCCAGCGCAATCGAGGGTAAAAACAGGTCTGACTCCGTCACTGGAACGATCACGCACGTCTTCAGCCCGAGCATGACCAACGAGACGGTTATCGCCTATACCTTCGTAGGTTTTCCGAACGTCTTCGCCAATCCGTCGAAGGTCCAACGCACCAATGTTGGCTATAACTATGCGGGCCTGTTCAACAACAAGGTACAGCAGATTCCCTCCTTTGGTCAGTTCGGACCCAGCGAAGCAGCGCTGATCTTCAATCCGGGTGGATTTGAGGCCGGTGGAAATACGTCGGGTCTTTACGCCAACAAGTACATGCCCAGCGTGAGCGATACGCTGACCAAGGTGCTGAGAAACCACACCTTCAAGGTCGGATTCTTCTACGAGTGGATCCGGAACGCGCAGCCGGCGAACAACAATACCAACGGTGAGTCATTGGTATCGGCGACGAACCAGTTCAGCTACGGCAATGAATACGCCGACCTGCTGACGGGCAACCTCTCCCAATACCAAGAGACAAACTTCAACCGCATCAACGATATTCACTACGGCACAACGGAATTCTTTGCTCAGGATTCCTGGAAGGCTACCAGAAAGCTAACAATCAATTACGGTATTCGCTTCACGCGCTTCCAACCGTGGGTTGACGCCTTAGGAGACGGGTATTCGATCTTTGACACCTCACTCTTCTCACCAAGCTGCGCGTCTGCTCCGACGTATTGCGGATTCGTGTGGCACAAGAGGAACTCGTCTGTGCCTGTAACCGGATTCCCGACGCGGGCAATGTTCTTCCAGCCGCGACTGGGCGCCGCGTACGACGTCTCGGGCGTTGGCAAAACCGTAATCCGTGGAGGATGGGGCCGCTTCTACTATCACTCAGGCCAGTTCACCAGCGGCCTGGATGCATCAGCCGGCGTGGCCACGGCAACCCTTACGCCAAGTACGTGGGTGGGAGGATCGGGGTGCCCAACCAATCCATCGAGCGGCTCAGCGCTGTTCGCAGCATACCTGGGTTGCGTCAACTTGGCGGCAACACCTGCAAGCCCGGCGGCAGTTGATTCGAAAGACGACAAACAGCCGTATACAGATGGCTGGAGCGCTTCCATTGACCAGCAAACTCCGTTCCAAGGGCTTATGGAGCTGTCGTATGTGGGCAACCGGAGCCGCGATCTGCAAAACACAGCTGGCGGCGCGGGCAGCAACATCAACCTCGTTCCGGCGGGTTCCATGCTTTCCGCTTCCGATCCGGCAACGGCGAACTCCAATCTCTATCGCCCACTTCTAGGCTACGGCGATCTGAACCTGGTAACTAACAACCTTTACAGCAACTACAACGCGCTGCAGGTTACCTGGGCGCGCCACGCAGGCATGTACACAATCCAGGCGAACTATACCTGGCAGAAGGCACTGGGCATCATCAGTCCGACAGTGGATCCGTTCAATCTAAGTGCGAACTACGGTGCGCTGCCGACTGACCGCAGGAACTTGTTCAATGCCGCGTATTCCATTAACCTCCCCAGCGGGCTTCACGTTAACCGCTTTGTTGACGGGGCAGCCAACGGCTGGCAGATCTCTGGCGTTACGCAGATTGAGAGCGGTCCGAACCTCACTCCGTCCGGGGCGTACAGCTCAAACACCAGCTACAACCTTTCCTACACCTGCGTCGCAGGACCCGGGGAGACATGCCCGCAGTCAGCGGCTATCATTCCCGGATCCATCAGTTCGCAAAACCCAACGGGCATCGCGATCAACAACCAGTCCATCCTGGGGACCAGTTCGCAACAGCTCAACCCCATCCTGACCTGCAACCCGGCCTCGCACCTGGGGTCGCATCAGTACGTTAACGGAAGCTGTTTTGCGCCGAACTTAATTGTCGGCCAAAACGGCCCGAATATGTTGCCTGCGGTCTATGGCCCGCGGTTCTTTGATTCAGACCTCGCGGTGTTCAAGAACTTCCGGATGTCGGAAACCAGACAGCTTCAGTTCCGCGTGCAGGCGTATAACTTCCTCAACCATCCGCTGTGGTCGTTCCCGAACGGCCAAAACCTGACCCTGCAGTTTACGCAGGATCCGGTGACCCAGCAGATTACACAATCGAACACAAACTTCGGCCGCACGACAGAAAAACAGGGCGGGCGCATCATGGAGTTCCAGTCGAAGTTCTACTTCTAGTCGAACAAAGTCGCAAACGGCTACTTTTCATGGGGATGACATTTCGCGATTCCTTTATGATGTTCACTTAAGTGGGTTGCTATGCGAAATGTCATCCTCTGTTTTCTTTTCTGCCTGGGCGTGCTGACTCATGCCCAATCTCCTCAAGAGCTGGTGCAGGACGCAATACAAAAGCAACATGCTGGCCAGTTGGAGGCGGCTGTTGAAGAATACCGTCAATTTCTGAAAATGGTTCCGAACGCTCCAGCAATTCATTCCAATCTTGGCGCAGCACTCGTCGGTCTCGGGAGGTTTGAGGAGGCTATACCTGAATATCAGACCGCACTCAAGCAATCTCCAAGACTGGCTGGCGCACGATTAAATCTTGCACTTGTCTATTACAAGATGGAGCGTATCTCCGACGCTTCGAGCGAGTTGGCGCAGCTTCATAAGGAAGAACCCTTCAACCATCAGGCTAACCTTCTGCTCGCTGACTGCTATCTGCGCATGGGACGCGAGGCAGCTGTGATTCGGGTACTCGAGCCCGAAGAGAAGAAGTATCCCAACGATCTCGCAATCTCCTACATGTTGGGAACGGCCCTCATCCGCACGAAGCATGTGCAAGAAGGCGAAAAGCTCGTAGACAGGATCCTTCGCAACGGCGACTCTGCAGAAGCACACCTCATGCTGGGCGAAGCAAAAATGAATGTGTCTGACTTTGCGGGAGCCCGCGAGGAATTTGCCAAGGCTGTAGCGCTGAACCCCAACCTGGCCGATGCACATTCGCTGTATGCAAGGGCGCTGATGATGACCGGAGATTCCGACTTATCTGCAAAAGAGTTCAGAGCCGCTCTTGCTGTGGAGCCGTATAACTTCGATGCTAACTTACAGTTAGGCGCCGCCGAGCGACTGCAGGAAAACTATAAGGGAGCCGAGAGTTATTTTCTCCGTGCGCAGCAGACGCGGCCGGGCGACCCTGGCGTGCGTTATCAGCTGGCGCTTGTCGCGATCGGTGAAAAACAACTGGAAGATGCGCGCCGAATCCTGGAGTCGCTAGTAAAGGAATGGCCGCAGTTTACTGAGGCACATGTTTCTCTTTCGCTGGTGTATTACCGTCTCAATCGACCGGAAGACGGCAAGCGTGAACGCGCAATTGTGCAGAAGTTAACGGCCGAAGCGCAGGCCAAGCAGCCTGGCGCAACGCAACATTAGCGAAAAAGAAGCCTGATGAAATTTGCAAACGTGTCACGAGTTATTGGCTATGATGCGATCCCTATACGGTATGTGCTTTTGGCTTCTCCTGAGCGCGGTCGCTGCTGGTCAATCGGGCCAGGTGACCGCGGCAGACTGCCGTGCTTGTCACTGGCAAGGGGCAACGCAACCTGACACAACCATGGGGCACGCGCTAGAAACAATCACGCAATGCAGAGTCTTGATCGAGCATCCTGAACTAGAGACCGTCCGAGGTAAGTACACGTATCGCATCGAACGCAAAGGAGATCAAAGTATCTACTCAGTTACAGACGGGACCGACACTATTTCCATGCCAATCCGCTGGGCCGTCGGCGCCAGTTTTGCCATTGGGCAGACTTACATTCTGGAGAAGGACGGCGGGTGGTATGAAAGCCGGGTCAGCTGGTTTAGGGAATTGAATGGGCTTGGACCAACGCTGGGGAGCCAGAACTCAGCACCGGCGAATCTGGCCGACGCTGTTGGGCGGCGCATGAGCCAAGACGACAAAATTCGCTGCATGGACTGTCACGCGACCCATGCGACTTCAAAGCGGGAACTCACATTGGAAACGCTGATGCCGGGTGTGCAATGCGCGCACTGCCATACGAATCTTGAAACGCACTTATCGGTGGAGTTAGGTGGGCCGCGTCCTGCCCCTGAGTCGAGGGGGCCCAACCTTAACAGGGGAAGGGTTTGGGGGGGGGCCGGAGGCGGCGTATGGGGGGGACGG